>Ga0065704_10070153_pt1 | contig 254217 bp, 108 predicted proteins | sample SwiRhicommuniRL2_FD_59091 | JGI IMG/M metagenome (GOLD analysis project Ga0065704, IMG submission 59091) | Switchgrass rhizosphere bacterial communities from Rose Lake, Michigan, USA - RL2 v2 (version 2) | ecosystem: Host-associated > Plants > Roots > Rhizosphere > Soil | place: East Lansing, MI
GTTCAGGTCCTGGTCCTGTTGGCTGTTCAGGTGCTGATGGTTGTTGAGGTGCTGAAGGTTGTTGAGGTGCTGAAGGTTGTTGAGGTGCTGAAGGTTGAGGTCCGGGTGCGCCACCAGCCTTTGGTGGAGTTGTGTCACCACCTTGGCCGTTGCCACCTATGGCAACTCCTCCATATCCATCGCCAGCATGAGGTCCGTTTCCACCTTGACCATCACCACCTTGGGCGTCTCCTCCACTACCATCACCAGCATTAGGTCCGTTACCACCTTGACCATCACCACCTAATGCACCTCCTCCATATCCATCGCCAGCATGAGGTCCGTTACCACCTTGACCATCTCCACCTTGGGCATCTCCTCCACTACCATCACCAGCATGAGGTCCGTTACCACCTTGACCATCTCCACCTTGGGCATCTCCTCCAATACCGTCACCAGCGTGAGAACCGTTCCCACCTTGACCGTCACCACCTTGTGCATCTCCTCCATTTCCGTCACCAGCACTACCCTGGTCAGGTGCAGGTCCAGATTTATCAGTACTGTCGTCTCTCTTCAGGAATCCTTTTTCTCCAATTAAGTTTTCTAAGTCTTCGTCGTTAATCTTGACCAGCAAGTAACCATTGGCGATAGAAATTTGGTGCAGTTTAATAGCTTGCAACAAAGCTTGTCTGTTGACATTAACAGATTTTTGTTTGAGTTTCTTTTTGTTAAGATTTGAAAGTTCAACAGCATTCTCGCCGTGTTCATAAGCAAGAATATTGTTGAGTTCTAAGCCAGTAGAGTCAATTTCTCCACATGGAGCAGCACATGCTGCGGATATGATTGCTAAAGCTGCTGTGTGTGTGAGCTTCATTATTTGATGATACAAATATAATAAAAATCGAGAATAAGGGAAGAACAATTCAATAAATAGTAGAACAAATAAGGCTAGAACTAAAATAGCTGTGGTGGCTCCCAATCATCACAAGGTCATGTTCAAGGTGTATGTGGATATCGTACAGGGATGAACAGTTGAATTGTAAGTGAGTTCGTAATTGATATTTTTTCGCAGTCAAAGGATGGAGAAATGGAACCAATTCCATTTAGGACCCCTGGGAAAGGTCAAATAATATCCCAGTTGGGATAAATTTAATCAAGACTGGGCATTCCATGAATAAAAGCGATTGCTGACACAAGGACTCATTGGGTGTTCAATTCTTTCCACATACTATGAAACTTTCCACATACTATTCCTGGCAAGATTTAGGTCTCATAGAAGTCTGGCTATTATTTCAGTGTGTTGAACCCGCCTAAATAGTCTTCATGCTGTTAAATTTCCTGCGTTTATCGATTGAATGGTATACTAAATATAGCTCTTTCCACTGGTCAATATAAAGCAGATTCTGTCAGCAACAGAACTCTTCCACTCAGTGCCAAGAATAATGCTACCTATAGTCTAAAGATACCACAGGTGTTTACATCACGATTTGGATCGTATTTGATTCGTATTGGAGACTTCGTAGAATCACACTGACCACTCGTAGATTTTACGTATATGGATAAATTTTTCAATTTGCACCCGTTTCTATGCAGGATTCTTTCCAAATATAATACATAAAATCAACATGAAAAGCTATGTACACTACAAAATACAAAAGGAGCTACACCCAAAACCATATCTATATGCAGTGTGTGTGATAGCACCGTATACACTCCCTGATATAGCTATTAATTGAACACTTGCACCGCAAATGCACACATGGATGGTTGCAAATTTTGGTGTGTAAATTAAACTATTTATAAACGTCTAGAAGAAAAAAAAGATTTGCAACCATGATAAATACCAAGAAAAATCCCCTTAATAGCTACCACAGACAACAATTGAGCGAACAGTGGAGAAGCGTTTGATGTATGTTGATGATGCGGTAGTGGCGGATGCAAAATTAGGCGAAGATCCATCGATGGATCCACAAGGGGACCTGTGGGGTGGAGAAATAGAGTTTTCCGCCTTCAGCAAGTAAGGGTCTATCTTAGATCTTGATTGCAGAATGTGAATTTTACGTTCACGTTTGAGTCTGGCATGCGATACTAATACAGGATTAGCTGTCGAGCCATATTATAGTTTACTGTACGAGTTTCTTGGTTACCCCCTGTAGGATAATTAGAGGTTAATTGCTGTTTATATGCCGTATTTGAAGCATGGTAATAAAGGCATTGAAGGTATTTTTGAACTTCAAGGGGGGTCTGCATAAAAGTCCCACATCAGATTTTGTCTCTCGTTTGTTTGGTTTGGGAATAGAAATAGATTTGAAAGTTTTGTCGAAAAATTATTAGCTATGAAAAAATATTAAACGCATGCCAATGTGGCTAGAAAATACTTGCAGAACCGAGTCGACGAACAAAAGTACCAGTCTTGGCTAAAGTACTGACAAAAGCGTCCGTGTGTCATTTTATTTGAAAACGCCTTTATGTTAAATAGGATCATTTGTAGCCTTTGATCTAGAACATAATCTCTTTGGATGATTCAATAGGGTGACCAGTGGGGTTATATCTCCCACAAGCAACTTCTCCACAGTTTGTGCGTAAACCAGAGGATTTGAGAAAAAGTCTGATCTCACAGCCCTAGAATGGGTTGAAGTTCACCTCATTTAACAAAGTCTCTTCTTCGTAAATTAGTTGGCTCATTAAGCAATAATACACAAAATTTCCTGTTGGTATAGAAACAACAGTCCCTCGATATGCAGTTAATATAATGTGTGGTGTGATCTTATGTGCGTGGTAAAATATACTTTGATTCATCAATAGAACGCATGGCTAGCGTATAAATTTTGGAGACATATGTGGTCAAATTGCGCTCTATCCCGGACAACTGTGGAGAAGTATCCAACTAGATATAACAAATTAATAAGAATATCAGAAATTCAGGTGAGAACTTGGCTAACTTTCATTTCTTTCAAGAAATCGCTAGCTTTGAGAAAACTTGATAGAGCATGAATTGGTTTTTGTGCCAATTAAGTACCAGTTATACCATATATAAGGTGCAATTGGTGTCCTGGGCGTCTGAATAAGAGGTTTAACGAATCGATAAGTAATTTCTTGAAATAGTTAGGTGTAGTGAATTCAAGGATGGTTTCAATTGTAAACGCATCACAATTTGACCTGTGATGATAGACAAAAAGTAACCAGTGACTATAGACAGAATTTAAGTAAAGGATTTACAAACTCTTTGTTTATATTTTGTTTATACACTTGTATGTATATAAGGTATATGGAATCCTGAATCATTCAAACACAAAGTTGTTTTAGTTGAAAATTTGAGTAACAATAGTACTAAAGTGAGTTGGGAAGATCCTTCTTTTTTCTAGAACAATATATGTGACTAGTCAATATTTCCTTGCGCTCGTAGTTGGCGATTTTCTAGCCAAATTGAAGGTAAAATGGCCAAGGCATTAATAAATGAGGGCAGTTAGGCATCTTAAAAACATTTAGAAAGTGTACTCAGTAATTTATTAAAGATGTAGAATACCATAGGCCGCCAACACTGAAAAATTATCCTGTTTTAGATTTACCAGCTACTGATATGGACGAAATAGCTGGTGGATCTTCTGGATCACCACCTCCACCACCCCCAAAACATTTCCACTATCTCCTCCCTCGACATCACCTTCCCTTCATAATTTCTCCTTCTCCGTATATATTTCTCATCATTTATCCGAAAAATACTCATACACCTCTCTCAGCAAGTATCAATTTGCAAGAGCGTTTTGATTCAGCCTATATGAAAACAAACAGAGCCCCGTCAGCAGGCAGTTTTAATAGACTCTCTTAGTCAACTCCTCGCCTTTTTTAGTCAAAGAACCGTTGAATTTCAAATTAATAGAGACTGTACGGCTACATTCGGCTGATATTGATCAGTGAGTGTAGTTGTGTAAATTAGTTTATATTTTTGTGAGCAAATTGATTACAAGATCGCTCGAATCCAATTGCACTTTCACCCAAAAGGTATTACGATACTCAAACACATTTTCAATTTCAATGACTTTCACACCTGATTTCTTGAGTTTTCACGGTGAAGTGGTAAATTTGTCTCATAACTGAAATCTCAACGTAATATTAATTTTTGAAGATACAACTGGCTTCACCGACCATATCACTCGTATAGGGACGGACTCTCCCTAGGCTTTCCGTGTATTCGGTAGCCTTACAGTATCTCGCTGAACAAATCAGCCGGAGAACAATTCATTCAACAAGAACTCAACAAGAACTCAACAAGAATATCAACAAAGAATATCAAGAGGTATAATGGCAGCTCGTGAGAGACAGAATATTGTTCAATGCATACCAACAGATTTCACACAGCTTTGACTTATACCAGGATGAACTTGTGCTTGAAATACATGTTAAAGTTTGTTGATGAGTTCTATTTCATTTTTAATTGTATATGATATTCTTTGTAGTTGGCAAGCCTAAAAAAAGATATGGTTATGGCACTTGCTGATTTTTTTGATTTAATTAAGTACATATTACCTGCACATCATTACCCCAGGTTTTTATTGTGTTTTTTTTTTTGATTGAATTACGGTCCCATACTTAGACTGAATTTCTTTATATTCCCCATTCACTATCCTCGTCTAAACTTGAATAGATCAGAATAGATGGCTATTGTGTGTTTGGAGAATTCTTCTATGTGTCAATAATCGAGAATCGCTCCTGATTTTTAGGCATAGTCACACAATCCACTTTCGTCCACTTCTCTACCCCCTCTATTAGTCACCTGACTTTTCACAATTCGTAAATCACTTTAACTCTCTTAAAAGGGTGCAATATCGTTCTTACACGTTTTTTATTATATAAAAATTTTAAGACAAAAGAACTTCACACTATTTAAAAACCAATGACCAGTGGATATAGTCAGGAAAAATATCTATCATACGATAATATTTCAAGGGATACGATTAATATTCTGTGCTTCTACGAGAGTTGATTGGTATGCCCCCACAACAACCATAAACTGAACTATCTTTTCTTGTTCTGGTATAGACTGTTTCTGATGAAACCAGAGCTTTTTCTATATATCAGAAGATTGAATATTTCTGATATACTATTTCTGTACTATTTCCGGCTTTAATGGTATATGAATACGATTTCTGTCGTATTTTATCGATGAAGAATTCCAATGCAGTCTTCTCGAGTCAAGTATAGGAAACTTTGAGCTACTGGAAGGATAGAAGAGTGTGCAACTCGAAGAATCCATAGGTCCATCTTTTTAGAAGAATTCTAAACAATTATGAACATTTATTCCTCACTTGCTCAAGTTTTCGAATTTTCGCATACCGAACTGGTACTGGTCATAGCTCAACTAATGGAGACTTGACTTTTTCAAATCCTTACAACCATTTCTTCTACTGTGGGTTACTGGTGACGTTATAGATGTTTATTTGCTATCAGAAACTGAAAGTCAGTCAGTTAAATTAAAAAGGTAAAGTAAATGACTTCAACCCTCGTAATAGTTCGATTCTGCTTGCTCTTGAGCCGTAGTAGCTTAATTGTTTATAAAGTCGAGCCAGTTATATATATTAATGGCTAGAAAAGCAAATAACTAAATCTTCCTATAATTACTTTGGCCCTAAATAAGTTCAATGTTGATCTAGCCAACTTCCAGTTGCAATACAGATATATATTCGTGCTTCTTAGTGGTATTGTCGGATTTCGTGTCAGACCAATAACCTCGCTATGTACAGGAAATATATTCTATATTGTTAAGTACAGCGGTATTGATGTAGATTTGTTTCGACTATTTAGGAATTAAAGGAAAAGAACGAAATGTAAAAAGTCATACAAATATTGTTAGTAAAATGAGGACCTGGAATTACATCCAAATAGCTACACCCTTGACATTTTCCCCATAATACAACTAGAATCGCCCACCTTAATTATTTTTTCCATATTTCACCCAATTATTCAAAAACAACTAGTCGTTTAAACCATTTCATTTATTACAAGCAAATCTTGAGCTGGGACACATGTATTTCATTTTGAGTATGAACTATTAAGTTGTGATACCAAAGTCGTTAGATGGAAACGTCTGGGGTAGTTTCCACCCTATAAATTAGTTCATAATTAAAATCTCTGAAAAAGAACCCTACAATTACTAAGAGAGAACGAGTCCGGAGTTATTGCAGCCAATCAAAAAGATATCTAGCGAGATATGGATAGTGTATATTAAATGAATCGTTTAATACTTCTTCATTTGGTGATATAAAACTTCAATGAACGATATTTTTGCATATTCCTTTGAGGCTCCTTTCAGCCTCAAGGTTGCAAAATTCGAAGTAAACTCAGTGGAGTCAGCGAATAGAGTGTATTAAAAACATGGAAGAAATCGACTACTGAGCTTTCTCCATACATTTGAAGCTAAGAGATTCCAGATGTAACCGTTAACCAGCCTTATACCAAATATACTTTGCTGTAAGCTTGCTCATATACAAATTTTAAAAGAAATCATTCATTTGTAATATAGAAAGCATAAATCCGAATCATTTCAGGTAATCTAGAGAAAATTCTAAGTGATCATGAACAAATAGTCAGGAAATCATGCTTATAAAAGGGCAGCAATAATAGCAGCAGCTCCGACAATCGAGCCAGCCGACTTGAGATTGGCGCCATTTTCAGGAATTGATGAGATATGTGGAATGTCGGATGGTTTTGATGGGGTTTCTGAAGCAGATGGAGTTTGGCCATCTTTAATTTTGATTTTCATTGGGAAACATCCGTCACCGTTCTTACTAAGAATAGCAAAAGACTTTTCAGTGTATCTGTATGGGTCATTGATGTTCTTACAAGCAAAGAAAGATTCGTTACCATCGACAGAAACAACACCATCAGCGACAGTAACCTTTTGAGGTGCTAAGACGCTCAATTGAAGAATGTTAGCCGAGTTTATACTGACATATTGAGTGATAGTGTCGGTCAAATTAGCATAAACTGTACCGGTTTCTTCATCGAACTTAAGAGTTTCAGAACCGGAACCCAACAAGAAGTAATTGATACCAGCACCTTCATGAATGGAAGATAATCCTAAACCATTGACAGAGGTTTCGGAAGAGTCAGCGACCAACTCAATTTCAGAGACGGCGGCGACAGCGATGGATGATAAAATAGCGAGAGAAAGAGTTTTGTAAAACATTGTTAAGATGATTGATACTGATAAATTACAAGTAAATTATGGGGAGTATCCGACAATTTATAGTGCGGCCCCCAGGTTATGGCTCCACCTTCAATAGTACGTCACAATAACAAATTTCTATATTTGTATCTAAATATTGACTTCTTGGAGCCAATTATGTCACTCTTCGAGTAATGTACAGGTGCAGCAATTTGCCGTGCGTCAACCTCAATATTGCTGGACAGGGTTAAAGGGGTGAAAAATATTTAGTATTTACTGTCCGGTGAGCATGTGAGTGAGGATATTAGTGACATGATGAGGAAGTGAGTCAGGAAGTTAGTGAGGATATGTGATCATGATCAACTTGGTAATACTACAATGGCTATACTCAGATTAGTGATACTCAAATTAGTGATTGGTTGAATCAGGTTACAGATTAGCGACAGATTTTAGTCATGAACTAAACGAGGATTCATCGGAAAAAAAAAATGACGATTATGTCGGGTGATAATTTCGGACATAAAATTAATAATATCCAAACTCTTTTTACAAATCTATAGTGCTCAGGTGCCCAATATGATGATTTCGACCTCTCTTTCAACCCAAGGTGGCCAATGGTGACGACAGTGTTACCATGTAGTGAGTGAAGCCATAAAAAGCCATAAAAAGTCATAATCAAGTCATAAAAGATCATAAAAAGTCATAAATTAAAGAGACCTTTTGTAACCCTTTTAGTCACTTCTTTCTTTCAGGTAAATTTACTTGGCTTCTTCATAGTTTATGTTGCTACTATAATATTAAGTCCGATACTTAATCTTCATTGTACCCCCAGGCGCCGGTGTCCTCGATTGAACTCCGCTCAATCTTTGAATAGATGAACTGAGCTAAAAATACCTCATTTTAACTATGTAAATACGACAAGAATTGTAAATACGAATTAGATTTGCAAATACGAAGAATTTGCAAATACTGAATTAGATGCGATATTGAATACTAAGCACAGTGGTGTATATAATATTAGTGGTATAAGAGAGTATTTGTCAGAGTAAGTGAATATTAGAGAGATTTAGTGAATACTTGTGAGATTTAGTACCATGAATACATCGTTATATTTCATTTAGTCAGAAAAATATATTTTAGTGAGAATAACAAAAATAATGTAGTGGACTATTCAATAATTTGATGAGCACTAGTAATATGTTGTATCCCTAAAAATAGATATCTGTGAGAACAATGAGCGAAGAAAGATTTTAGAAACCTCCCCCAAATCTCTCCTATTTCTATTATGATTTTCATTGTTTTTATAGTGATATTTTCCTTTTTGGCTGCAAATATGTCCTGTATACAGTATAATTACGTCAGTGGATTCAGCTACTGGGATATTTGTCTAAAATGCCTCCAAAAGTGTTATTGAAATCTGTACTAACTTGAAGCAGGCCCTACTACATTATTTACGAATTTCTTGTAAAATTAAACATTTATTTTGCACAGTATTTCGTGGAGTGAAGCTTACATCATATTCTACAAAAACTACGTCCCTCGCACGACCATATATGGATATTGGTAATAAGTTAGAAATAGATGACAATCAGTAATTAATACATCCTCTACTTACAAGAGTCACAGAAACTGATGATAACCGGGGAGCTAAGTTTTAGGGAAATATGAATATTGTGGATCTTCAACATACCAGTTGGAAGTGAGCTAGATGTCCCTGTTGTTGAAAACTAATCTCATCCATCAACTGTGGTCGAAAGATTTGACATTTAAGAATCCAGAATATCTGAATATATGAATATCTGAATTTCAGATAAGGGCCCGCAAGCTCCTTCTAGATCTTAGTAGGTCATCATAACTAGGTCATCAGGAATCGAAGTGTGCCATTTAGTGCAATTCATTGATATGCTGGCCGTAGCAATGTATTGTTCGTCTCAAAATGACGTATGGAATCTGTCAATTCTGTAATTATGCTCAACTATTTGAATATAAAAGTTTCTCTAGTTTACAGAAACTAAAGTCTCGACTCGTTATAAAAATCTCTCTCAGAAAGGTGAATAAATACCAAGAGAGTTTTGTCTCTGAAAGTTGCAACTATTCTCTCTCCACTAATAAACACCTGATCCCACTAACAAGCTTGATCTCCATTAAATACTTACAACGCTTCGCTACGTTCAGTGATGATTCTAAATTATCTAATGATTAGTTGAAATATATAGAAACGTATCCAACTTCCTAGTGTTCTGAGCTCAAAGTCACCCTGTAATTATAACTGATTTAGTTATCTGCGTATAATGTACCTTTATCCGTATTACTATTAATTAAAACTATAGTTTTATTAATTTATAATACATAAATCATAGAAATGATTTAAAATCACTTATTATTTCCTTTCGTTAATGATTTAATAGCTAAATGTAGTAATTGAATTATAATGTTATCATTGAATTTATAACAGGTTTACATAATAAAACAGCTTAAAATATGTATTGTATTGTATTATGTAGCAGCCTAGGCTACTAAGTCATGATCTAACTTTGGTTGGAATCATATGCTAGGCGATAAGTAAACATTTTGTGTCGACGATCGTTTTTTAACCACTAGGAACTAAGTTTGTTTGAGCTCTTAAGGTTATTGGTTTGAGGAGTTAAGGCGAGGAAGGATATAGAAGAAATTCCTTAAGATATGAGACTTTAAAAGATATCAGAGCTAAGCAGAAACAGAAACCATGTAGATTTTGCATAAACAGGTGCTTTGCAAGATTTAGTTAAGTCCGTTATAATACTTTTATGTCTTACTATTTTGCATATTACTCACAAATTCACTTCGTTGATGGAATTATCGTCAGCATACTGTTAGGATGTCTCTGATCACTCAGTTCTCTAATCTCTGAATTCTAAAATCTCTCAATTCTTTAACTCTATTATTAGGCTCCACGCTTATATTGAATAAACCCTCCCAAATTCATCCAAGTCTCTTCAACCTTCATCTTAAGTTGTGGATACTTATTTTTATCAATTTTCTTGTACATCTGTTTGACCTGAGGTTCCAAAGCAACCAATTTCTCCAAATAGTTCTCTCCAACGAAAACAGGTCCGTCATAAACAAAATCACTATCACCAAACACTTCATAAATAGTGTCCAAAGCTTCTACAACAATCTCACAGTACAAAGGACTATTCAAACCATTCAACTCTTCAATAGATTGTATCAAGAACTTTCCAATTCTTGAGGTAACTTCAACATTTCCAATTACTCCAGCAGCATTTCCAAGGAATCCTACAAGAGACTTGTAGAATTCCAATTGTAATTCGTTTTCTGCTTGTGTGATTTCTTGCCTTATGGCATCACCTCTTTCGACGAGTCCAGAGACCATCTTCAAGTCGAGTTTGCTCTGGACCTCACCTCCCAAGGACTTCATGACTCCCCACAAAACATTCAAGCAGTTCTTCTGGACTTCCAAATCATCACTTGCTGAGAGTGTGACTATTCTGTCCCACAAGTTGGTGGATTTTTCAAACCATTCAACTGGAAGCTGAGATGACGATGCAAGTAACCACGAGAAGTTATTGAGAGATATCAAAATCTTATTGGTCAACAAAAGAGTTCCAGAGTTGGCCATATCGAATTTCAATAATTCGTCCATTACTGGATAGACTCTAGTTAACAAAATATTCATCATATCATCTGAAAAGTTGAGAGGTTCGTCTTCAATTTCGTTGACAGACAAATACTCCAAAATCGAAGTGATTAAATCCAAAGAAACTTCGAGAGATGTTAAAATAACCTTTGAAGCTGATAAGTTTTTGGATAATTCCTGAGTTACTGAGTCGTTATCCTCAATAGGTTCGGTAGGTGCTGGATTCATGGATTTTTTAAGTTCGTCCAAGTTGATTTTCGTCAAAGTTTCAAATAAAGAAGACAAAATTTGTCCTACAACTTGTTCTTTCTGGGAGTTGTTAGATAATGCTTCGTAGTTGTTGAATTTTATACCTTCGAGGTAAATTGTAGATAAATTCAAATTTGAATGTGAAGCATTTGCATCTGAATCAGACTCACTCTTGATGTTCAGATCCAAATTCTTGACATGTTCGACCACCTTGTCCAAATTAAATCCGAATTGATTATATTTTTCAATAAATTCCTTTGATTCGGTGGAAAACTCGTAGATGAACTCTAAAAGAGAATTAAAGAGTTTCTGAGAGAATTTGAACGAGTTTAATAATTCAAGGACGAATTTCAAAACAGGATCGATTTTGTATAAAATTTCTTCATATAAATCATCGGATCCACTGGCCAAAACTACAATTAACGACAAAATATTCTCAGTGAAATCGTATAGCAATGTGATTTTAGATTTATCCTTTTCTTCACCATTTCCGAAGAGAAACTTGAAAGATGTCTGGATTTTGGCTAATGCTCCTTCAATGCTGGTCCATATATTATTTCTCCAACAAAACTTTATCACATCGTAGCCTTCTTCGATTCCCAAATTCCTAAGGAGACCAAATGATTCAACAATGACTTCGTCGTTATTATCGTTAAGACACTGTTCCATGAGTATAGGGACCAATTTCTCCTTCAACAACATTTTTCTCATTCTCTCATCTTCACATAACACAGTAATTGCTCCTAGAGCCATGGATCTGTCATTTGCGATTGGAGACTTCAATTTGTTTACCAATGGAAGAATTTTTGATTGACGGGTATTTTCATCTTTTTTATCTTCCGAATCTTTCTTGGGTGCTTTCCCTATTGGATTTGTTCTAGACTTCTGATTCTTTCTGCCTCTTTTAAGTTTACCCATGGTTGTTGTAGTGGCGATGTATTGATTAAAAAATTTATCTTTGAAAAATGAGATGAGAAGATGATGAAAATGGGTGTCGCTAAAAAATTTGAAAAATTTGAAAAATAGCGACAATTCTGTCAGTAAATATGATAATTTTTAGATTTCGCATTAAATCTTGATGAAAACAGAGAAAAATTAAAAAACTCCCTCACTAGAATGGTGATGATTTAGTCTACCCACATTATGAGTCCCTCGATTTGTGACCACAATTTCACATCTATAACTCTAATATTCTCCAAATTAGCAACCATCTATTCGATTCTGACCAGCAAACTCCTCCTAAACCTCATTTAGAGATTTCCAAACATTTAAATTGGTACACCTATTAAAAAATACCTCTCTTTTAATAATCTACATCTATATAGGTAGTAAATTGTAGTATTATGATCCTTTTATATACATTGGTGCCATGAACTGGTTAGAGCCACGAAAATATGAATAGTTATGATAAATCATATGATAAAACCGAATCAGTATTAGTCTTATTAGTCTTACTGGAGTCACTTAGTCTCATTAGTCTCTCATTAGTCTCTCATTAGTCTCTCGTTAGTCTCTCGTTAGTCTCTCGTTAGTCTCTCATTAAACTCACTTATTATCATCAGTCTTTCACTAGACTAGCTCTCTCTAGACTCTCTTTCTCTCACTAGTCTCACTAGTCTCACTTTCTCTCACTAGTCTCACTAGTCTCACTTACTTTCACTTCACTAGACTTCGCTACTGGGACTTCTTCATTCAACCCAGGATGAAATGTCCCCCTAACTTTCTCCTTCAAGTCTTCCCACGACTTGGGTTGTTCTCTCTCATCATATTCTATATTTATATCTTCTCTTAATCTTCCTTCCTCTTTTAAATGTTCACTGGCTGTTAGTATGTTACTGATTATATCCATGACTGAACTTACACAACTATTGGCTTCCAGAACTTCAATCCTCCGTACCAACTTAGAGCTGATACAAATACGATCGTAAGAGCCTTGCTTCCTACTCCTGGTGCCATTTTTCCTGTTCCTTAAGTTCTTTAGTTTTGATATTGTGGTAAATATGAAATAAGAGTTGGGCTATATGTAGGAATGTGTAAATATGCAGGACTAATAATTGTGCTTATATGCATATAATCATAAAGGGTCTATAAACTTATTGAAGTGGAGATATGAAGTTAATACTCATGGATATTTGATGATGTTAGATAGATGAGTCCTCAATAATATATAAATAGACTTAAATGACTAATAAATAAGAAACAACAGAAATCAGAAATCGTTCAAAAAATTCAGTTGAACAAGTTTAAATTGTTTAATTCTCCATAGGAAGCATATAAATGAGAATTAATCTCGTAGCAAATATTCAAGATGAGAAATATATTACCCGTTATCTAATCATATATAATTATAGATCGTCTACAATATTTTATCTACCATTATTAGGAAACTCTTGTCTTTATAAGTCTAGTAGACTAACTGTAAACTGCAAACTATAAACTTCTAGATCAACCATTTGATACTAAAACAAACTGGACTTTTGAAAAATACAAATAATCAAGGATCGCTCAGGAGAAGGAAATAACGTCAGATTTCTCAGAAGAAGGAAATAACCATAGACCGCTCAAGCAACTTCGCTTCGCTCAGTTCCTTTAATCTATTTCTGGTGGAAATGCATCATCGAAATTATCCTCACCGCTTTCATACTCACTATTCTCACTCTCCGATCCTGTATCCTCATCACTAGTAACTTCTCCAACATCACTTCCACTGCCCTTTTCATCCACTGCACCAACAACTCCCCAAGATATACCCGTGACTTCTTCCAAACGTTGCAAGATCTCACACATCGGAGTGAATAATCCAAACTGCTTGAATTCTCCATCGTATGAATGCAACATACCAACTACCCCCAAACCTTTCAGTCTTCTTCCATCAATATCTTCCAACTTTGTCAAAATCCAAGATCCACTATCACCGCCAGCAGCGAAAGCAGAATTGTTCTCTACAGAATTCACAATGAACTCTGAAGAATGGATAGCTCCATCCAACCAATATACCAACTTGATTCCGTTCAAGTTACCCTTGGTGAATTTGGTTGTAGAACCATACTTGAAAACTGACATCCCATTATAATTTATAGGAGCGTCGTTGGACAATTGCGAATCCACCTCGTCGATATTCAAATCAAGAGGTTTTGGAGAGTTTCTCTCCAAGTTTATGACAGCTCTGACATACAAATTGTCAAAAATCAATGCTGGATCAAACTCGTTGAAAGCGATATCGTCCCCCAAGAAGTTTTCTTCACAGGTCAAATTCTTATTGACCTTGATAATGGCCAAATCTGAGAGTTTCTTCTCGACTCTCTTGGATTCGTCGTCATCATCATTCTTGATATTCATCAACGTTCTTTCACCCCAAATAATTTGTCCAAATCTATTTCTAGGTAAATTTCTCATCTCATAGATTTCTTTCTTCGTCTTTGGATCGATCACTTTCACCTTTTTCATAGGGAACATTTCTTCCAACTGTTTCAAAACAGCACCATATGCAACTTTCGATTGCGCAACAACAACTTCATCATTGACGTTATCGACTTTTTGATATTCATTCAATAATGCCTGTTTGTATAACGAGATGAATACTGACAGGGGCGCCGAAACATGCGGATAATCTGTAGTAGTATTTGTTGTGCTGTCAAGACATACATGTCCACAAGAGATGGCAAATTTAGAATTTGCGTATGCTTCTAAATGTGGTTGCTTCTTAAGGTCAACTTTAGGATATATATATCCTCCCACTGTTCCTGAAGTACGCGAAGAATTTTCGACCGATAAAGAAAGTGACATTGGAGGTCTTGAAATATCCGTGGGAATACGGAATGGAAGTTTAAATTTCTGAGCTGTAGTAGGTGGTTGGAGTGGGTTAGAATGAGGGTGAGAGTTAGAGTGATGAAGATGTGATTGGTTGTGATGAGGTTGTGCACGATGTGTTTGTGTATGTGTATGATACGCTTGGTTATGGTGAGGCTGATTATGGGCAGGTTGAGACTTCTGAGGCAGAGATTTCTGAGGTTGATTCTTATCTCTGTGTTGAAAGTGAAATTTCAGAAATTTCAGATCTTTCCGATGGCTGGGGTAATCATCTTTCATATACTCTTTTTCCTTTGGCAGTAAATCTTTCCGATAATCTAAAAGACTTGCCAAATCCATCTGATTCTTCACCACCATGACATGTACGTCCTCATACATATCATAAAAAGTCTGACTCAACTTCAAATGGTATTCATTTGGGTTAGGATAACCAAAATATAAGCATAAAATGTTCAAATCCTTACTAACACCTCTCGCAATTGGCGCAATAAACGAACCATTTTGTTCCTTTATTGGTATTGAAGTCAGAGCCATTTTTTCCATAATCCTCTCTAAAACATCTTCATTTGGTAGGGATACATTTCTGTTGACTCCAATAGGAAAGTTTTGAGGTTTACTCATAATCAGGGATGTCTGGGTATTGTTTGATTTCAAAGTCATTGAAAAATCATTAAAATTCTTCACCAATAAAAGTTTCAACTTGATGTATACTTCATCTCTCAAAAGATTGTCGTAAAAGTTGAGGTAAATCTTCAAAATCCGTCTCAAATCTGAGTTGTTGAAAGTGGTAAAGTTCCAATCTAATTGGAGAGTTTCACTAAAAGCAACAAACTTCTTGAAACAATCTATTGAGTTCACAACCCCAGTTGTTATATTTATTAACTCGTTACTGAGTTGACTTGAAACATATTGTAAGTCGTTTGATAACGTATGAAGTTTATCAGAGATTAATTCACTTGGAGTACGAGTATCCTGTTGAGTTTCTTCCGAGATATTTACAATCTGCAAAGTTCTCCCATAAGCAAAAGATTCCTTTCTTTTGAAACTATTTATAGACGATTGCTTTGTTGATTGTTTAGTTGATAAGGTGAAGCGGTTGGAGAAGAGGGACGATTTCCCAGCGGAATCTTTGGTAAATACTGATTTGCCTTCGTTTGTGAAAATAGATCTTCCTTCCATAGGGTATGATTTTGAGTTGTGGTGTCTGTCTACTAAAAGCGATAGATCAGCATCCAGTATAGATGGGTTGAGATTCAAGCTCAAATCGTTGTTAAAGTTGAAGTTGTTTTCTTTGGACTCCTCTACAACTCGTGTTTCAAACATTGGGGGAAGTTCATTAAAAGAGTCTGGAGATTCCCGTGAACTATTTGTCTTGAGTGGTGTAATATCCTGAAGAGGAGCTTCTTTGTCTTTATCAGCGTCTGACTTGCTTCTATTTAAAAACCGTTTCATAGACATGATAATGACTGGCGGTATTGTTCCTTAGAGAGTAGTGAATTTTTGAGATCATTTAACAAAACTTTGTCGTACACAAAAGATCTACCGCAATAAAGATCTACCGCAATAAAAAACCGTACGGCATCCAAGTTGGGGAGAGAAGTAGGCTTAGATTTAGGGAGAGAAGTGGGTAGAGATGTAGGCAGAGAATGTAGAGAAGTAAACAACGAGGTATACTGTAATACAAGGAACGAAGAAGTAGATATAAAGCGCCCTTCTTGTGGGTTCCGGTGATATTTGTAGCACTTCTAGTTACATGAAAAGAGATTCAGCAAATCATATTCTGATACTTAGCTGGTAGATACAAAAATACCACCGGTTTACCGAGTAAGGAACCATTGGCCCATCAAGCACCGGTACAGTCCAAGAAAAACCTTGAACAGTGTAGGATGGTTCCCAAATCTAGCTGGTATTCGAAACATCAAAGCGTCGTCTTCGGTCAAAGAATCGTTTGATGATATCGGATAATCTGGTCTAGGATGAGCACTCGTGGCTTCTAAATCTGCCTTTGTCAAAGTTTCTGGTATTTGGAAGATAATGGCCTCTCCACCAGCATCTTCAACTCCTTTTTTTGCAGCTTCTGACATGGTGGGAGAGAATAGATGATGATAGCAGCTTTAGGAGACATGGTGATTGTGATAATAGTGTGGCTATGCTAGTGTGGCGATGATTCTGTACGTATTGTGTTGCTTTTCTATCAACTTACATACATCGTATCCTCCACCTCTGCTTCAAACGCAATATCACTAAAATTACTATAACAAATCGGCAAAAAGTCTCTGATAAATCTGAAACGTTACTCTAGACATTATTAATCGGATGAATGGTAATATTATAGACACTACTGCCTCATTGCCATCGAGAACTTGCTCTGAAGAATTAAGTTAGTCCTAATAATAAAATTAATAAACTGAACATCATAAAAAATTAAGCAAAAATAATTTATTAATAAAATATATTTAATATTAGTAATTTAGTGGTATGAGCTGTCACTAGGTTTATAGAATAAGCTACGTTGCACTTTGTTTATATGTATGGGATTTTCTCTGGCGATGATCTTCGGATGTCTTGAAATTAGGGGATTATATGTATGAGCTTTGAAGAAATTCTGTGAGTCGTAGTCTGCCCACCAGGTTTAAATAATTGTGGTGTAATAAAGAATTTTGAGCTCTTTGAAAACTGTCACCTTGTAGACTCTCGCCTTGTAAACTCTTCCCTCATAAACCTTCACCTTGTAAACTTCAACTTCAAAAACTACTCAAAACCTCATCAATATCTCTCAATATCACTCAATATCTCATTATCTCAATATCTCAACATCATTTCCTCTGAACTCAGTAAATCACTTAAATCGTTATTATAGGGGGTGGGAAACTGAGCCGGCTGAAACGGTTCCATGTGTTCCTGAGCCGACCAAATTGGCTCACCAGTAATTAATATCTTCAATCTTTCATATCGCTCATAACGCTGGGCTGTTTGATAATACGTAGTGCAAAAGTCTTAGACAATTACCGTAGAGTAAGCTCAAAGTATCTCTAGGTATCTAAACCTCTCTGTTAAACACCCTCTATATCTATCACATTTTCTATATCACACTTTCTATATCACCTTTCTACCAGTCTGGAGTTGTTACTTTTTTATAGTTTTGGATGCAAAATTTTACTAATTACTTCTTGCTCAACTTCATCTCTAAAGTCCGAGAATATATAAATACTATTATATAGATGCTATATATAGGTGCTATCTTAGAGTTGCTATTGCATAGGGACGCTATATTAGTCTATTTCCTTTCGTTTGGCTCTTAGCTCCAGGCATACTATACTTATATTAAAAACATCACTACCGCAAATTTCACATCAATAGTTCCAATCTCTATGAAAGAGTCCAAGAGGGTATGAGTATGCTACTGATTGATGAATGTAGTATTTAGTATACTTTAGAGATCAATTCTCTTTACCCGCAGTTCTTTCAGTCTTGAAAGGCTGCTATAATCAGACTTTCGGTGCTTAAAGGGTTCTATGTATATAATACTATATGCAGTACATGAACTTAAGTAGATTCATCTAGTTGAATACTGACCAAAATTGCCTCTACTAACTAAATGAAATCTCGACTAACTTGAAATAGGTGCCATTATATCACAAACGAGCTCCCAATACAATTAAACAATTATTACCTGCAATATCCATCATAGACCGCTAAATAGATTTCTCACCATTTCTCACCATTTCTCATCCTCCTTCTGTCCGACCAAAGAACCATACCGCAACTTAGAAATATAAGTCAAATTTTGTTAATTACTTCACTTAATCAGACCTATGCTAGCTAATACGTACAAACCCGTCTATAAACATATATACTTAACTCAACGCCCCAATATCCACTGCTTAGGACTCGTCGGTAACGACGTTCAACAATGTCGCCCACGACATTCTCAAGCACTCTCAAGTCACGCGACATCCCTCCACTTAAAAACCTCCAACCAAGGATACTCCAGAAATCTCCACCCATACTAAAAATTCACAACCAAATCACCTTATCATCCCATAAGTGATATTTATTAACTACAGAAGTCACACTATATTTTAGTTGTCATCTTGAATAATTTGCATCCAATCAACGTCGAGGATCTCCACATTCTCACGTCTCCCCAGATTCTTCACCTCTGACTTTTAAGTGATACTCAATCAGTTTCCTAACTTCAATTCAGATATTCTTAGTACCTGAAGAATTGTCGCTACTGAGTCTCTTTGATTTTCTATTCCAGTGATTAGAATAGTAGCACTAAAAGTTAACCACCTCCCAATAGGTTTACGTACAAGTGTCCAAATCTAAATCGCCTCAGATAATCTTACGAGGCTGTTAATTTAACAAGTCTAAGGAAACACACCCCTTAATACTCAACTAACTATACCACTAACTCACAATGCCAGTCTATTCAATTTCACACGTTGAAAATGTTCGTGTCTGTGTTGTTATGGTTGGCTTGCCAGCAAGGGGAAAATCGCTCATAGCACAGAAAATTGTTCGTTATCTCTCGTGGTTGTCAATTAAATCCAAATGCTTCAATGTTGGAACATATAGACGAGAAATAGCCCAGGATACCGAGCTCAATGCCGATTTTTTCGATCCTACTAACGAGGAAGGGCTTAAATTCCGTCTTGAAGCTGTGAATTTGGCCACTGTAGATATGATGAAGTGGTTTTCTGAAGAAAACGGTGTTGTCGGAATCTTGGACGCCACTAATTCCACCAAAGTCAGAAGAGACGCTATCTTGAAACTCTGTAGAGAGAATTTCATCGAACCAATGTTTTTAGAGAGTTGGTGTGATGATTCAGATTTGATCTTACAGAACATCTACGACGTCAAAACAACGTCTCCAGATTATGTTGACAAGGACACGGAATTTGCGACGCAAGATTTCTTACAACGGATCAAGTACTACGAACAAGTTTACGAAACCATGGACGAAAAGACCGATCCCGAATTGACATTTATCAAGCTCGTAAACGTCAACTCACAGATCATTCTCAATCGTATTGAAAGTTACTTAGAAAGTAGAATTGTTTACTACGTCATGAATCTCCATATAAAGCCGAGATGTATCTGGCTTTCGAGACACGGTGAGTCTGAATTCAACTTGACGGGCCAGATTGGTGGAGACGCCAACTTATCTCAACACGGTTGGAAATATGCAAAGAAGTTGCCGGAATTGGTGCTCAAGAGTCTTGGTGAGGAAAACAAACACACCAATTTGACGGTATGGACGTCTACATTAAAGAGAACTCAACAAACATCTTCGTTCTTGCCATATAAGAAGAAGCTTCAATGGAAAGCTTTGGACGAGTTGGATGCTGGTGAATGTGACGGTATGACTTACGAAGAGATCGAGAAGGAATTCCCTGAGGATTTCAAGGCTAGAGACGACGACAAGTATGAGTATAGGTACAGGGGAGGAGAGTCGTATAGAGACATTGTTATAAGGTTAGAACCAATCATCATGGAGTTGGAAAGACAAGAGAATATTTTGATTATAACCCATCAAGCTGTTTTAAGATGTTTATATGCGTATTTCATGAATGTTCCTCAAGAAGAGAGTCCTTGGATGTCTATTCCGTTACACACTTTGATCAAATTGGAGCCTAGGGCCTATTCTACGTTGGTTAGTAGGATAAAGGCCGACATTCCAGCTGTTAGTACTTATAAGGAGAAGGGAACGAGTCAGTTAGGAGAAATGGAGGGTGGAAATATCTCAAAGAGTAGAGATCTTATTAAGGATAGTGTGAGTGAGGTCAACAGTGTGAACGAAGCAAAGTAGTTTAGTAAGTGATAAATGATCAGAGGATCTGGGAGATGAAATAACTTTGGGAGAAACTCACTATAATTATGGCAGAAAACTCACTAAAGCTATGAGAAACCTCACTAAAACTCTAAAAGCTCTAAAACTATGAGAAAACCCACTACAAATATCTCTCTATTCCTGTTCCTTACAACCATGACTTGACAAATTAGTGATAGTCTCTATAAATTGTCGTCTAATCTAAGTCCATTTGGCCGACTTTAGCTGAGAGATAATTAGTGTTAATAAACATTATATTAAAACATTCTTAAGTTATACAAGTAATAGTAAAATACAGTTTTGATAGCGAGGAATGGCTAAAGAACATAGTGATGAGTGATGAGATATGAGATGAGATATGAATCTTTACGGAGACAGAGCACTGAGTACCTATGGGAGTGAAGTGGAATCTTTGAGTAGAATGTAAGGAATCTGAAGAATCTGAAGTAATTTGAAGTAATCTTAGTAAAATATCAAGAAATCTGAAGGAATCTGAAGAAATCACACGGAATCAATAGAATCTGAAGCAATTTCAACATTTCACATGGATTCTCAAGATATCTTTATAAAATCTCATGGAACCTCAAGAAATCTGAAGGAATCTCATGATTTCCCATGGAATCTCAACATATCCTTATAAAATCTCATGGAATCTGAAGGAATCTTTGTAAAATCTCAAATCTTTGTGGACTCCGAAAATAGTCGTTGAAAATGTTAAGCAAGACCTAACGTGACGGAGTTAAGAACATTATCTTGAGATGAAGTACACCAAATATATATGGGTCTCCATACCTAAAAGACTCACTTCTAGCCTTGGTAAAAGTGTATGGTAGTTCAGTCTCACTAGTTCAGTCTCTACTTCTTACTCAGCACAACTTTGAATACACTAAGCGATCATGAACAGAGAAATTAATACTTAGAATTGGTTGTTGGTCATTTTCTTTCCTTGGTTCTGTACTAACTCACTGAGCTCCACTTAAATTGAGACTTTCTAGCGAGTCTGTGCTTAGAGCTCGAGCCTGAGCTTAAACTACGTCACGAGTCTTCTTCTGACTCCAACTCAAGAACTTTGGTCAAATTTTCTAACTCATTAACTCATTGTTCCCTTTTTCTCATTGTTCGCTTTCTATGAACTAGCATATCTCTTTGCTTGTTCCTTCACCTTCTTCTCATAGACTCCCTTATCTTTGCTAAATGCCTTCCAAGCAGGTTCCTGAGCAGGACTATCGGGATTTGGCGTATCCAACAACTCCTGGACTCCCAAAACAATACTCTTCAACGTAATGGTTGGTCTCCAGTCTTGTTCCTCGTTCAAAATAGATAAACACACTGTTCCAGAAGGATAAACATTTGGATGATAAAATCCAGCAGGAAACTTAACCTTAGGCGGCTTGGATGGATATTCTTCAGGGAATGTTATGCTTATTGGATAGACAGCATCTTGCCATAAGGTATTTGATTTGCCAGGTATTCCAGCTTGCCATTGGGTCAAATCGAGGGCTCCGTCAGTACCTTTGATCGGTTTAGCGAAGAATCCGAAGGGATGATCTTTTCTCCATTGACGCCTCTCCTCTTGGAGTCTTATTTTGCAGAGTGACATTCTACAGCGTACTGTGGATATGGTGATGGCTTGGTGGAGCTGTTGATGTTTAGTGGGTTGAGATTGGGGGCGCACGACTTCTTTGATGATTTATATACAGGAATGAGATAATGAGGATAGAATTACGACTCACTGATTTACTAGAAGGGAATATATAACTAACTAAGTACTATTTCTCATCAAAATCTCATAATATTTAGTTCTAGCAAGGGATATGGATATTAATATTGAATATTAGTGAGCATTTTGACGTTTTATGGAGTGAGATCATTGTGGTATGATGAATTTAGTGATTCTAACGAGAGAAATTGTGACTGAAATTCTCAAGAAATGTCGCTAATTCTCAAAAAGTCTCAGTAATCTATAGATACTCTCAGTATTCTCCAGTAACTTTCAGTAATTTTCGCAATTTTCCCACTAACTCATCTATTAACTTTAATCTATTTTCTCATACTTCAATAACCTTCACAGCTCAACCATGGATTCGATAGATCCTACAACTGTGTCATCATGGAATAAGTCCTCGGAAGATTTCAACACAACGATTTCCTCCGAGTTGCTTACGCCCTCCAACGAATTATCCTGGGATCTCTTGGACTTGGTTCAGGAAGTACCGAAGGTTAATCAAGAAAGAGTATACACCGAGTTGTTAGGCTTACCGAAGCCTATTGGAAGAACATCGTTTCGTTTTAAACGTAACGGAATATCGGGAGATATTGCAGGCTACAAAGAAGAATTGAAAATAGGCGACGTGGACAACGCCACGTCCGGAAACTCATTGTCCATCCAGAGAAAACATACGTCCAAGAGTGAAGCGTTACGAGGGAAAACGAGTTTCTTGCCGTTCCAGCCTGGTGGATTATTGAACCAACAGAAAGCCCAGGTGCCTACGGTAGATTTGAAGTTTTTGCATAGAAATGAGGTTGGATTATTTGATATTCCTCAAGGTTTGTCCCGAGGATTGAATTTCGTGAATCCAGTAGATCCTGATGAGGATATCGTCGATTTAGAGGAGGAAGTAGACGAGGAGACTGAAGAAGCTGAAGAAAACGTGATTGCAGAAATTAGAGAAGTTGGTTCGTCCAATGTTCCGTTCGATTCGTCCGAAATTGACGGTATAGTTCCTGTAGATTATACAAGTTTTAGAACTACTTTAAACAGAGAAAAGGAAATTAAGAGAAATTGGGCACATATCGTCGATTTGGATCATAAAATCGAGAATTTCGAAGAACTTATTCCGAACATGGCTCGGACGTGGCCGTTTGAGCTTGATACTTTTCAAAAGGAAGCGGTTTACCATTTGGAACAAGGGGACTCGGTATTTGTGGCAGCACATACTTCTGCTGGTAAAACTGTGGTGGCAGAGTATGCCATTGCCATGGCCACTAGAAATATGACAAAAACTATCTATACCTCGCCAATTAAGGCATTGTCTAACCAAAAGTTTAGAGATTTTAAGGAAACTTTCAAGGAAGTAGATGTAGGATTGATTACTGGAGATGTTCAGATCAACCCTGATGCAAATTGCTTGATTATGACCACGGAGATTCTTCGTTCCATGTTGTATAGAGGTGCCGATCTTATCAGAGATGTGGAGTTTGTTATTTTCGATGAAGTACATTATGTGAATGATATCGAGAGAGGTGTGGTATGGGAAGAGGTGATTATCATGTTGCCAGATCACGTGAAGTATATTATGTTATCAGCAACCGTGCCAAATACATTTGAGTTTGCAAATTGGGTAGGAAGAACCAAACAGAAGGATATTTATGTTATATCGACTCCCAAAAGACCCGTGCCGTTGGAGATTTTCATCTCTGCAAAGGACAGCTTATTCAAGGTAGTTGATTCGCAACGAGTATTTAATGAACTGGAATTCAAAAAGCATAAGGAATTGTTAGAGGGAAGCTCCAAAAAGGGTCCTCCATCTACAACCATGGGGTCTGGAAGTCGTGGGGGCCCAGGAGGTAGTACAAGAGGTGGAAATAGAGGAGGTGGAAGAGGTGGAAGAGGTGGACAAGCTAATAGAGGACAAATCGCAAATAGAGGAAGAGGCAATTTCTCGAAACCAGCCCAAAGATTCGGCCAGGATGGCCCCAACAAAAACACCTGGTTAAGTTTGGTACAATTTATGAAGAACAATTCATTACTTCCTGCAGTTATTTTTGTATTTTCCAAAAAGAAGTGTGAAATGTATGCTGATACTTTGAGTAGTATTGATTTTTGTACTGCCAAAGAGAAGTCGGAGATCCACATGTTTATGGATCGTGCAGTTTCTCGTTTGAAGAAGGAAGATCGTGAACTTCCGCAAATTTTGAAAATCAGAGATATGTTGAGTAGAGGAATTGCCGTCCATCATGGTGGATTGTTGCCTATTGTCAAGGAATGTATTGAGATTTTGTTTGCTAGAACACTTGTGAAGGTGTTGTTTGCAACCGAAACCTTTGCAATGGGGTTGAACTTGCCTACCAGAACGGTTGTGTTTAGTTCGTTAAGAAAACACGATGGTCGAGGCTTTAGAAACTTGTTACCCGGAGAATTCACCCAAATGTCCGGTAGAGCAGGTAGAAGAGGGTTGGATCCTACTGGTACGGTAATAGTCATGGCATATAACGATCCATTATCACTGTTTGACTTCAAGGATGTTACTTTAGGGACACCTACCAAATTGTCATCGCAGTTTAGACTCACATATAATATGATCTTGAACCTTTTGCGTATCGAAGCTTTAAAGGTGGAAGAAATGATCAAACATTCGTTCAGTGAGAACTCTTCTCAAGTGTTGATGCCCGAAAATAAAAAGAAGGTTGAAGAATTGACCAAAGACTTGGAAAACCTCAAAATTCTAGTATGCAAAGACGTCGATATGAGCGTGCTTCAAGAAACTTATAAGGTCATGGACGAATATGAGAAGTTATATGGAGAAATACTCCAGGAGGTTCAAAAACTGCCTACATTGAAATATCAAATTTTGAAAACTGGCCGTATGGTTTGTTTCAGAGACAAGAACGACTCTATGAGGGTTGGGTTCGTCATGAAATCTAACGAGAAGGTCATGGTGTTGACTTTTGACCATGGTGAAAAGTACACCAGCGATTCAAGGTTTGGTCTTCCATACCTTCCAGTAAAAGGATACTTGGAGCACATGAAAAAGATTCAATTTAATGGTGGTTTGAGGGTCGAAGCTGTAGCACTTGAAAACATCCATTTCTTGTGCAGATATGCACTCAAAGCTTCGATGACCGGTATTCTAGAGAACAATAATGAAAGTATCCAAGAAGCCAAGTCACAAATCGAACTCATTTTGCGATTACAAAACAAATGGGAAGAACTCCTGTTCCACGGAGCCACCCAAGTCGCTCTCTACGACTTATTGTCCAGAAAAGAAAACCTCTTACAAATTTTCCAAACTTCAGCAGCGTTTTCAACAACAGAGTTCAAGAACCTCTACGCAGAACTTCGTAAACGTGACTTGATCCAGAACCAAATCAACACTTTACAAAGAGCACTTTCTGACGAAAACTTGGATCTCTTACCGGATTACGAGCAGAGATTGGAAGTCTTGGAAACGCTAGGGTTTATCGACGAACATCACAACGTAGTGTTGAAGGGTAGAGTTGCTTGCGAGGTCAATTCTGGCTGGGAACTTATTATCACAGAGTTGGTTTTGGATAACTTCCTTGCAGATTTCGATGCTGAAGAGATTGTAGCGTTGCTTTCATGTTTTGTGTATGAAGGCAGAACAAATGACGAGGAACCTCCATGCATAACTCCAAGATTAGAGAAGGGGAAGGAAAAGATCTTGAGTATTACCCAAAAGCTTTTGAAGGTTTATTCTGATAAGCAGGTTTTGTTGACTACTGACGAGGAAGAATTTTTGGAGAGAAAGAGGTTTGCTTTGGTTAACGTGGTGTATGAATGGGCCAGAGGACTTTCATTCAACGAAATCATGCAGATTAGTGTGGAGGCAGAGGGAACAATTGTTAGAGTGATCACGAGGCTTGATGAAATTTGTAGAGAAGTCAAGAATGCTGCGTTGATTGTGGGAGATTCGACTTTGCATGCAAAAATGAATGAAGCTGGAGAAAAGATCAAGAGAGATATTGTGTTCTGTGCATCGTTATACTTGTAAGAAGTATGGAGATACAGGACACATTAAGAGTACCATTTTTAGTGAAGTATTGAGAAGTTAGCTCAAATTATGCTTCAAAATTTACATGAAATTCAATAAACTCAAGTATTATTATCGTCAGAATGTCGATGGGTATTTATTATCTAGAGTGTTGCACCATGGAGTAGTTGAATAAGACTCTCCATGAGCATTTTTATTCCAAGACTATGGCTCTATAGCTATATACACAGAGAATAAGTCATCATAATCCGGTTGTAGACTTGAATATTTACGGGCAACATTGTAGTTGGACCAAGTCAGTTAATGGAATTATTTAGCGGAATTAATTAGCTTTGAAGGATTATTTCAGAAAGATTATAAGGAATTGCTTCAGAAAGAATATAAAGACTTGCTTCATATTTTCTCACACCTTTTCTGTAGTGACTTGTTGATATTATCAAATATACCTCACTTTGTCATCATATCCATCGCTATATTAACCAAACCCAAATTTCCATTCACAAACTTTTCAGTAACTAACTTTCCCACCATTTCCCTATCAAACTTTACGTAAAGTATCCCCAACATAGTGTAGAAACTTCCCATACAAGTTCTATTGAGAATTGCTTCCTTGGTAGCTTCATATTCTTCTAGTGAATGCACGGGTCCGTCCCTCATAGCACCTCTAAATGGTAAAATGCAGCTATACATCAAATTCTTCCTCATAAACTCTGGAATTATCACGTCGTAATCGCCAAAGAGTTTCAAGTTATGATCGATTTCTGCAGTAGAAGTCGAGAGGTATTTCTGACTTATAAAGACGGTATTTATACTGAGATCGAGATCGACTTTGGATTTGCCGATTTTGCGTAGTTTGTCAGTTTCTATGAGAAGCGAAGAAGAATGGTTTAGGAGCGAAGGAGAATGGTTTAGGTTGATGATAGAGTTCGTAGACTCCGAGGAATCTCTATCCTTGAGAATTTGCAGGAACTCTAATTCAATATTAGTGAGTCCACATATTATGCTTAATTTCTCTCGTGGCAGTAAAGAAAAGTTGTGTCCTAGAAACTTCTGTATAGGCTCAGTTCGAGATTCTATCAGGTTTGCAAAGTCTTGATCGTGATCCATAAGGTTAAGCATTCGTCGGTTTCCGACCCCTTTTTCGAAATATTGTGGGATGAAATCGGTTTGGTTACGTTCATAGAACGATGGTTTCCGTCCCTCATATGGGATCTTGTAAGAACTGTTTAGTTTTTGATTCTCTTCATAAAGATCTTGCTTCAGAAGAAGCCCTGCTAGTCGGAAGTTTTGTGAGTAACAGCATATGGAGCCAGGAAGGTCTCGTAGGTATCTTCGATTACGTAGACTCCTTCCTATTATATACATCATGTGATTTAGCGTAGTATTGTCAGTACTAGTAGTGATTTTAGTAGATAAATCTGAAGTACGAAATCATCTCAATTCATATTGGTAAATGCACGATAATAATTTTACATTAAAGATTCACATCCAAGATTCACATCTTTTATAGAACTACACCACCAGGTTAGTACAGAAGTAACAGGCTAATACGGAGCTACGGAAACTATACAAGTTGCAAGTAGATCTATACTTTTTTCAATAAGTCTACTACTTCTACAGATCAATAAGAATCCTCGCCATCGCTTCTCTGGAATCTGCTACGATACAGTCAAATACCCAGCACCCGTATCAATTAGAGACTTATACACTCTAAAATTGATAATAGACACTACTGGACCCGTTTAACTACTGGAAAGTCATTTTGCGATCAAAACCCATCAGTTATCTCATCTCATCATTTACCTCATCAATTTATCTCATCTCATCAATAAATTGTATTGAATCGAACTATTTCTATCATATACAGACTAATCCTTATTTCATCAACTGCACATCGAGTTACACTCAAAAACATCTAGTCAGAACAATTTACTCACTAATAGCTTACAATGTCATCAAAATCCAAGAAGAAATCTACATCATCGTCTACTCCAACTGCAGAAGCACCTGCTAAAAAGCTTAAGCTTCCAAAAGCTTTCATTGTCAGACCATCTGCCACCAAATCACTCAAGACTCTTTCCAAAATATGTATAAATGCTGAGATATTACAAGCATTAGAGCTCTCAACTGGTCTGATGGTTTATATTTATAAAGTAGAGACAGGCCAGCCAGGAGTTTTAGGGACAATTCATGGAGATAACGATTTGGATAAAAACGTAATCACCATCTCTTCAGATTTAAGAAGTTTGGGAGGTTTCTTACAAGGTGATAGAGTACAATTTGAAAGCTATTCGAAACAACCATCATATGCAAAGAGTGTTGATATCAAGATTATCAGCAAGGAAAACTCAGATGTTGATTTCTCAGATAATGCTGTCTTTGAAAAGGTTTCAATTTCTCTCCAAAAGTCTTTAGATGAAGTTGGAATTTTATTTCCAGGATTGATTTTCACTACTTCTATAGAACTTGATGAAAAGATCCAAGCTACTGTTCAAATCGTCGATATAAATGTTGATAACTCTCTTGAGTCTTCCTTAAGCAACTTGGTACTTACGGAATCGATTGAACCCTCAATTTCACATTCTACAGTCTCTCCACCATATCTCTTTGCCAAAGAAACTGTCATTCAAGCAACTTCGAAATCTGTTTCCCATTCAAAATATCCTCATTTACCCCAATTGATAACATACTCGCAAATCGGTGGGCTTTCTAAACAGATCGCTTTATTAAAGTCCACCATTGAACTTCCTCTCCATAATCCTACCCTTTTTTCAGATTTTGGAATATCACCACCTCGTGGAATTTTATTACATGGACCTCCAGGAACGGGCAAAACAATGCTTTTAAGATGCGTAGCCAACGAAACAAACGCTCACGTTCTTACGGTCAACGGGCCTTCCATTGTTTCCAAATATTTGGGAGAAACAGAAGAAGCTATTAGAGATATCTTTACAGAGGCTAGAAAGTTTCAGCCTGCAATAATTTTTATGGATGAAATTGATTCGTTAGTTCCAAATCGGAATTCTGACGATAGTGGTGAGACAGAGTCAAGAGTAGTTGCAACATTATTAACCATGATGGATGGTATGGGTGATACAGGAAGAATCGTAATTGTTGGAGCCACCAATCGTCCAAATTCTATTGATGCTGCTTTAAGACGTCCAGGAAGATTTGATCAAGAAGTCGAAATCGGAATTCCTGATGTAGAAGCCAGGGACGAAATCTTAACCAAACAATTTGAAAAAATGAACCCTTCAAAATTTGAACTATCGAAAGAGGATATCACGTTAGTTGCGTCAAAAACTCATGGTTATGTGGGTGCCGACTTAACAGCATTATGCAGAGAATCAGTAATGAAAGCAATCCAAAGAGGACTGAAGGAAGGTGTCCCACAGTCCCAGTTGAAGTTGAAAATTATAGATCTTGAAGAAGCTCTTCCAGAAATCAGACCTTCCGCCATGAGAGAAATCTTTTTGGAAATGCCAAAGGTTTATTGGTCAGATATTGGTGGACAATCAGAGTTGAAGCAGAAATTAAGTGAAGTTGTACAATTGCCATTAGAAGCAGCAGAGACCTTCATGAAATTAGGAGTTCTGGCTCCAAAAGGTGTTTTGTTATATGGCCCTCCAGGGTGTTCGAAAACCTTAACTGCAAAGGCCTTAGCAACGGAATCAGGATTGAATTTCTTGGCTGTTAAAGGTCCAGAAATTTTAAACAAATATGTCGGAGAGTCAGAGAGAACTATACGAGAGATTTTTAGAAAAGCAAGAGCTGCTTCCCCGTCAATTATTTTCTTTGATGAAATAGATGCGATTTCCGGAGATCGTGAATCTTCAGGAGGTTCTAATGCTTCGCAAAACGTTTTGACTTCGTTGTTGAATGAGATCGATGGTGTTGAAGAACTTAAAGGAGTGGTGATCGTTGCTGCAACTAATCGTCCAACTGAAATCGATCCTGCATTGCTTAGACCAGGTAGATTAGATCGCCATATTTATGTCTCTCCTCCAGACTTTGAAGCACGTTTACAAATTTTGGAAAACAGTTGCTCTAAATTCAACTTGAAAGATGCAAGCGTGGATTTCAATGATTTAGCCCAGTTGACTGATGGTTGTTCTGGTGCCGAAGTTGTTTTGCTATGTCAAGAAGCGGGATTGGCTGCGGTAATGGAGAATAAAGAAGCATCAACGGTCGAAAAGAGACATTTTGACCATGCTTTGAGAGGTATATCCAGAGGTATAACAGAGGAGATGATCGATTACTATAAGGAGTTTGCAAGCAGAAGTGGATTGAGTATTTAGAGGAACTAGTACATAATATAAATTCAAACCACCATATAGTGAGATGCATTTAGACCTCCCTTTAATAATATGCGTGTCCCTGAGGTAACTGGACTTTCTATCTTAGTTTACGCCAAACATGGCGAGTTAGTAGATGAAATTATTTTTATGCAGGGTCTGCAAAATACTTTATTTTTAGATATCCGACGCAAACGAACTATGTAAATGACTCGGGAAATGCAACGAAAGATGAGAGTAACGTTCTGTTAGCAAATAATAGAGTTCGAGCTACGAAGTACCAAACCCAAAATTATGTATCTCAAAGTTATTCTGAATTCAGTCCCTCTGGAGCTCACTATCTCTTCTTCACTCTTGATCTAATAATTGCATATACTTTCTTCACCAAAGTATCTCATTTGAAAGAAGCGTATTCACCAATATTCTTGAGTTCCAATACTAGTATATGATATGTTGCAGACATTAGAGATTTAGAGAGAGAGTTAAGCTTAAAGAAACTTGGAATAGAGGAAAACCATGATCTATGGACTGTGAAGGGTATATTCACAAAAGGTACTTATTGTTAAATAGTTAATTACATGATAGCAGCTATAAAAGCGTTGACAGCCAGATGTAATTCTTTTTATATTATGTCTTGAAGCTTCCTCTATTGTACCGATTTGAGGAGTTTAATTATCATAGTAATTAATCATTGGAACTTAACCATATCTTTTAACGTAGAACATCACCACAACTTTCAAGTTACAATCTTCCGGCCAAGCTACGTATGAGAAACTTCCAGGATCCCTTCTTTACAGCTCACTATATATTCCCACTTTGTGTGTGGGTGTTCATGTATTGATAATCTCCATTGCCAGTTTCAATTTTCTTCAAAATTTTGCATCTCAATATATAGACCCATTAGGCTTGATCGATAAATAGGTATATATACGAGCCTTCTACTTTGCTCTATCTTAGCTATACCTAACTTTGATCCGAGCTACCTCTTCGGTACGCTCACTACTATTACTCTCTAAACTCAAGTTACCCCATACTCACACCTGCATATAACACCACTCTTTATCATTCCTCGGGTCACCACAGCGTTGAATATGAAAATTTCATTCTACAACTACTCTGCAACAATCCTCAACAACAAGAGAAATCATGTCTAATATACCTAAGGAAAATAACGAGAAGCCAGTTGCTAGCATAGCTTCTGAGAAATTACAAAAAGAAGAGAAAATTGGAGTGCCAGCTCAAGAACAAACATCCACATCCCCTGGACATGCTACAGCCTCTTCTAACGAAGCGGAAGACGACTTTGATGATCTCGATGATCTTCTTGATGATTTTGCCGACGATATCCTCAACAAGCCGCCTGGATCGGCCTTAGAGGAATCCAAGAAAACCGTCACCAACACCATTGACGAACCGCTCAACGATGAGTTCAAAACCAACATCGAAGACCTCATTAAGGATCTTAACATCGAAGATCCAGAAACAAAAGAACAATTTGCCCACTTGGTAGAACAATTCGAAGTAAATCATAGAGAGGAAGTAGAAGAAAACGAAAAGAAGCCTGCAAACTTCGAGTACGTTATGAAGGAAACGATGGAACGTTTGAAGAAGTCTGGAGAGACAGTAGACCAAAAGATCCAAAACGATCCTGCAAGTGGTAACCCTGAAGATATGTTGACACAATTGTTAGCAGGTCTTGGAGGTGGTGAAGGAGGGGCTGGTGACATGGATATGTCTAAATTGTTGGTGGATATGTTGGAACAATTGTCTTCCAAGGAAGTTTTGTATGAACCTATCAAGGATCTCAACTCAAAGTTCCCTGAATATTTGGAGGAGAACAAGGGCGTCATTTCCGAGGTCCAACATACAAACTATTCCAATCAGTATGATATTACGAACGATATTTTGGCTGTATTTGAAGCTCCAGATTATAATGATGACGACAAAGTAAAGAGAGAACAAGTTAATACGTTATTGGAGTCCTTGCAAGTTTTGGGACAGCCTCCGACCGAACTTGTGGGCGAATCTGGCGATTTCCCAGGATTTGGTGGAGGTTTGGGAGGTTTAGGAGGTTTGGGTGGCCTTGGGGGAATGGGAGGCAATGAAGAGTTTGGATTTAACGACAAGGATTTACCAAAGGATATTGAAAAAGAGTTAGAAGAAGGTTGTAAGCAAACATAAGTTAGAAGAAGGTTGTATGCAAACAAAAGTCTATAACCCACTGTTTATTTGACTTGAAGTTTAGAGATATTACTTAGCTAAACTCGTTATATTTTGATGGAACCATAGATTATCATGGTTAGAGCAATAATTATGCAATAATTACGCAATACTTACGAAATACTTTACCAACACATACCCTCAAACAGGTGTTAAAGAGCTAGCGATAGTTCTGAACCTCAACAACTTCCTCTCTATACAAGGTATACTAGAAATCAGCCATCAAACTGCGTACTGTAACTATTTATTTAAAATATATGACAATCTTTACCGATGCTATAGTGAGTACTCTCGTTGAGCTTCCGCCCAACATGTAACTAATAGTTATCTGTGATCCATGACACTTCTCTGTATTTGTGATCTAGAACAGCCATAAATAAATATAAAATCGTATTCTCTAGTAATATGTGTGAGGTGGTGTGAATTGGGAGTAGAAGGATATATGGAATTATACCCAGACACGAAAGACCTCAAGGAGTAAGAAGTAAGTTTCCCTCGAAATGTCACAGAACTAGACCTTTCAGGCAATTGTACACTGGCTCTCAAATTTGTTCACTGAATCGTCATAGAATACTGACTAAATTTCTCTTCGGTCAATTACGGGTCATTTTGATCGAGATTTACTCACAATTTCGCCTTAGACGCATCCTTTCCTCCTGCTGTTGCGTCTCCGTTGATCTCCAACTTTCCTCCTTCATTTTCACCGCCCAAGTCGTTGCCGAAAAACACTACCGTGACAGTCAAATCATCTCTATACCTTCTGGAAACAGGGTTAGGAATCGAAATCAACATCGAGGTCTGTTCTCTAGAACCACCGTTAGAAAGAGCGTTTCTAATCAAGTGTGTGGAAACATTGTTATCATCCAATAAGAAGGCTCCGTTGCTCGGCCTGGTCTTTCTGATTGGCTTTTTCGAAGATTTGTCGTTGGTTACATCTGCAACTTCCGGTAACTTATTCTCGGTAGAACCAAAGTAATTCCAGAAAGTTTTCTGCGGCTTTATCATCTTTTCCTTTTCCATCCATTTGACAACCAAACCTACGATTTCCTCGTTGGTTAACATCTCATAAAGCCCATCTGAAGCCATGACCAAAAAGTCATTATTCTCCGGGTTTATCTTGGTGGTGGTGATCACCGGTTCGGCTGTGACATAAGGAGGGGATTGTAAATGGTTTGGTAACCTCTTACCAAAGAACTGTTTGTAGATCCGTTCCTGAATCAGCGCAGGTAATTTATATCTACAGTCACCAAATGCACGGGTAGGTTCCAAATTACCCAAAACTCTACCATTTCTAATAACCTTTGGTTCATCAGGATGCTCACTGATGATCCTGGCAACTTCTGTAGGATTGGAACCTGTTTGATCGATACTCAATTGACGGACTGTCCAGTGATTATCTTTGAATGAACCTAAAATCGCTCTAGAATCACCTGTTACAGCAACTTTCAACAACTTCGAATTGGTATCATAGAAACTCAACAAAGCACAAGACCCAGATAATGCAGGCATCAACAATTCCGCAGCCTTGGCCTTGTTATTGTCGTTCAATAACTTTTCGATATTCTTATTCACAATTTCATGGTCGAGTTTTAAGAATCCGTTTTTGATAGCTTGGTCGATAGTGGCACTATTTGGTACGTATCTTAAATTATCTTCGTGAGCGGGTTTGAAAATGGTTCCTAATTCTCTGATTATACAACTAATCAACTGATCTCTCAACTTACTACTGGTTGTCCAGCCTCCATGACCATCAAAAACTCCGAAAAACATCCAGTCTGTGCTGACCTTGATGTTGTTGTCCTGAAGTATTGGGACTTGGACGATCTCCTCTGCTCTATCATCTTCTATGGGAGAGTTTGATGGAAGTTGACAAATGTCATATCTAGTGACACCTTTGCCACGGTTGACCATATAACTTTCTTCGAATTGTCTTAATCTGGCGCTGACCTGCTCTTCGTTAAGGAGAAAAACTCCTTCCTTATGTTGTTGGTGGCTGATGGAGTCTTTTTGATGCATGGACGAGGTAGACGTTGAGAAATATTTCTTATCTTCCGTGAACAGGGGATTGGTCAAAAGCTTTTTGGGGTTTCCACCATTTGGCGGAAGAGTATCTAAGTTATAGTAATTAGATTGGTTAAATGAGATGTAAGAACCGACGATAATCACGCCTGTGACCAATGCAATATTACGACGACGCAATAACTTGCTTTTAGGAACAGAAGCTGACGTGGATGACGTGGATGCAGATCTGGTGATGGTTCTAGATACTTGAGACTTAACCCCAGACGTTGTTACCCCTTGAGTTACGCTTGGAGGAACCCTTACCCCTTGGCTTCTTACTCCAGCTAAAGCCGAGGTCGTCCGAGTAATAAGTCGTTTTTGGAATCTGCCCGTCATATAAAGGATTTTGGGTCTTGCTGAGAGAATTAAGACCATGCTTACGACGAGTGTTATATATACGAGTAGTGAAATTGTGGTAAAGACTGGGGTAGAGGTGAATTTGTATTTGTGATTGCTGGGAAATTTGAAACGGGTGTGCAGGATTAAATGATTAGGAGCCGAAGCTTCAATAGTCCGAGCCCCACTGACCACTACTGGTAAGATAATAGCAGTGTCTATGCAAGGGTAGACCAGCTAGATGTTAGATATGTTGGAGAGAAAGGTGCTGGGCAATTATACTCTAAAAAAATTGGATTACTTGTGGATTCTTGAGCAATGTGGAAGGATTGCAAATTGAAAGTACCAAGCCTAGTTGCTAGCAGAGACTCTTAGAATCTTGTTGAGACATCTAGAACTCTTGGGATAGCTATCTAGAGCCAACTATTCTGGTATAGGTACTAACCAAGACTGCAAGTACCCTGTTGTTTCGATCCTTTAATAAGCTAAAGATATACAGAGAATCCAAGTTAGCCAAAGAACAGTGAACATCATCACCATTAAATACAGAACTCTCTAACGAGATCAGTTAATTTTTGTAGCTTCCTTAGAGCTACAGAATTAGATGGGCTTGTTAACATCTGCTCGGAGTTTAGAGATGTTCTAGAAGGATGTGTGCATATAAAGGGAATACTTGTCTGAAGTTTTTCAGCTGCAACTCAATAGTATCAGACCTACATAGCAGAAAATGTATAGATCACTTATTAGAACATCGTTAGTTCGTCAATTGGGAAGTAAAGTCCCATCCCGGAAAATTTCTAGGGGGTATTCTTCCGGCTTTTCGAGAGGTTTTTCCATCCAAAACAGAATGATAGCTGGATTTGCTGGAATCAGTGCTGGATTGATCGGTGTAGGATTAATTGGTAGCTCGTTCGCCATTCAAAACGACGTCGACCAAGAAAAGTTCGATGATGAGTTCAAGCAAGCCTTGGAAGAAACCAAAAAAGAGTTGGAGGACGTCAAGAAGGCGTTGGAAGAAGCCGAACTTGCTGAGACTAAGTCCGACCGAGAAGAGTTCGACGAGGAGTTCAAACAAGCCTGGGGCTTTGCCGCAAAAATTTTGGAGGACGTCTTGGCACTTGCTGTGAATCCCGACCAAGAATCTGAAGAAACGTCCTTCGAAAGCGCTGTATTCAACCCACAAACCGGCGAGATCAACTGGGACAGTCCTGGTTTAGGTGCCTTGACCGACGATGGTCCATGCAGTGAAGAGTTTAGAGAAGCACTTTCTTGTTTTTTATACTCAGGATCCGATCCAAAGGGAATTGAGTGTGCCAGGAAGTTCGAATTTTTGAATTATTGTTTCGAGAAGTATCCAGAACACTACATGGAAAAGTGGTGTGGAGGGGTTGAACCAGAAGGCGAATTCGACACCACCACTCCTGCTGAAGAGAATTCCGAAGCTCCAGTTAATGAAACTGCTAAATGATCTCATAATAATTTGAAACTAGCAAACTCAGACGCTAGTTATACGTACTAACCCATCGTTCCAAAGAATACTGGTTATAGTACTAATAGCTGGTATCCACATGTATATAACCAATGTAAATAGACCTTGTATAAAATTATAAATAGCTTTAACGAGAACTAGAAGCTAGAAGCGAGAAAGAAAGAATGCAAAGTAGCGACGATATGTCTGAGTGCCATACGGAGAATATTTGAAATATCTGGGTATATTTGGAGCCTGTAGCTGGAATATTGATTGATACGCACATATCAGACAATTGCTATATTAAGTACTTCTAGACAAGTTCTAGCAGGAGCTCATTATATTCCATCAATAACACTTTCTCCAAAATAATTTATCTTCAAAATAAAAGTGGAGTTTAGTGAATATTAATGGAGATCAGTGAATATTAGTGAATTTTTAAAGTCTATATGATGGTTATTAAGGATGCAACTCCGAACAATACCATAATCCAGGTTAGGGAGACCGCTTTGGACTCACTTGATTTATAGGGCGAAGGTATATCACTGGCCTTCATCGTTTTGTACTTAAACATATGTGGCGGTTTTGCTTCTGAGGAAATGCTACCGATAGTAGTTTGGGTACTTCCCTTGACTGCACCCGGCACCAGTGAAACGATTTCTTGAATATCACTCATATTGCTGAGCTTGACTTGAGCAATCGAAACCTCGCGGTCCTCGAGGTCAAACACCAAGTACGCATGTCTTAATATGTCTTGACCGAGTATAATATAATCCTCTTGGCCAGGGAGAGGAGTGAGATTAAGCGTGCAGCTAGAAGAGAATTGTTCAAGAAGACTGGATAAGGGGACACGGATGGTGGTGCCACCAAAATCTAGAAGAAAAACAACGTTTTCATCATTCACACAAGGAGCAATCCACTGGTTGTACTCTGTCAGGAATTTTGCCCCAAAAGCTACTGCCATCGCTTCCACTATGGGTTTGGGAAAGAAACTAACTCCATATGAAGGGTAAATGGCCGCGTAGTAAGTATTGTTGGTGATGGTCATTGTCTTGGCTTTCTTTTCAGTGTTGATACTGAACTTTACTCCATGCAAGAGTACTTGAATATGGCGTCGTGTAATAAAGTTGTCTGTGCTTATGCGGGAAGCAATCGTGACTCCTGTTGAGTTGTATTTGATCATGGGAAGGGTAGTCATGTTTCCCGAGTATTTTGCGTGGTCCACAGCACCAAATAGTAATGTTCCGTTGTTGGCGTTGTAATATGGCGATGGTCTGTGATACACTGAATATGCGACCTTGCTGATAACTCCCTGGCTCTTCAATTTCATAGGCATGTTCTCATAAAGGTAAGGAGCAGACGCATTTTCATAAGTGGATTCCCATTCAGGGAGTCCCAAGCCCAATCTTGCGGTATATGAGTTGCTGACAGTTTGGACCCCAAAATCAAGTCCCTTGACGGTAACATTGCCGATTGTGACATCATCTTGGCCCCAAAAGCCAGTACCGTTTTCGCCGCGGCGAAGGTTTTGCGCGTAGGAGGTCTCATTTCGCTTGAATGTGGTAGATTGTGAGTAGCTAAAGGTGTTTGCTCCGAACGAGTCAAAGGAGAAAGTACCGCTGGAAAGCAAAGTTAAATCGGATGATGAAAAATCAAATATTACATTCACAGCCTCATTATTAGAACCAATACCTAAGGTAATCTCATATACGTTCGGAAAAATCCAAAGGTTAACATCCACAACATCGCCCTTCCTGATATCACCCCTGTAGCCGGATTCAAATCCCTGGGACACTTCATCTCTCTTGAAGATTCTCGAATCTTCCACTCTATTGAAGTCGAAACTGATCGGTTCGAAAGCAGCTGCTGCCTGGAGGAATATCTGCGAGAGCAAATAAACGTATATCAACATTATCAAGAACGCTTGTCTAGATTCGACAATTTAAGATATTCCAAATTCCAACCATGCTCGGGTTTATATACTTTTTCAATTTATGAAGTCGCCAAGTTTCGAGCTGAAATATGTACCCATTTTTATGAGAAATGGAATAATATTTCTGCGTTTGGCATATTTTCTTTCACCGTCACTTGTGTTTCCTGAGTGATCTTGATCATGTAGTGTTATGTGCTATTCAGAAGTATTAGCTATTATTGATCATATTTATTCATAATCGTTAAGGTTATCTCCCTTCTTATATCAGTATTAGAGAAAGTTACTATATAGATCAAAAAATAAATTTTTAAATAATAATGTTCCAAAATTATTTATTTTTTAATATTTGAATACAAGTTAGTGCTCTTAGGACTCGTACCTAATTATTTTACATCAGTTTTTAAAATTTGTCTTCGTTTCCTGTACTTTATATAGCCGTTGATGGCTTTAGTACACGAAACTTCATATTTTCTTTATAGTCATTAATTACACAATCTAAATAGCCAACCTGATTTTTCATCCATGATACTCTATCTTTACCACTATCAAATGTACTAGAAAATCACTTAGATGCAGGGTTAGAAACTAGATTATCTATTTTCATTGATTTATGTCACTTCTGGATAAATCCAGTAGTTTCACTAATAACTACTTGTAACAAGTCAACACTTAGCTACGCTCAGTATTGATTTGCCTACTCGGCGCATTATTAAATGGACCTTTAAACGAACAACACTTACTTTTGCATTAAATTAGAAAGGCCATATGCGCTACCATAATAGTGAGACCTCCATATACTTTAGTTGTATCTATTCCTGATTTTTAAATGGATAAGTAGATGAGCTAGTACTACAAACTACAATCCCATCCACCAAAAGATACTACTATCTTTGCAAATACTTTCAAAAATGGTTAAACCATTTCCAACAGAAATCATTTCAGAATTATTAGCGAAACAATAACGAACAATAATATAGTAAGAATCTATATCAATTGGAATTGACGTTGTAGAAATATCAGTATGCAATTGTTACCTTGCTAAAAGACGAATCATGTTGGGATGACAAGCTAATCACTATGACAAGAAAAGGGGAATCTGTCGTCACATACAGTTTCTCATCCCTGACTTTGTACTGTTTCTCTCTAGATGAATACCTGTATATGTACAGTTTCTACACAGCATCTGCTCTCGCTCGCTCACTACAATCTCATCAATAACCGGAACACTACACCTTCATTTTGAATTCAAAAACTCTGTATTAATATACACAACCTCTTCCTGATTAATCATACCAAATCCTGATAGCAACACCACAACGTCAGTGTATTAACTAAAATACACGGCACGCCTAGAGCACTTGGATACGAAGTCTCTCCTTAAGTTAATAACGTCAAACGTCATCTTCTTCACAATAAAACACATATAACTTTCAGTTAAAGGTTGGATAAGTTGGATAAAATTGAAACCCCAAAGTTGCTTAAGCAGCAATGGTGACTTCGACATCCACACCAGGTTCAATGGTGATTTGAGTGATCTTCTTGACGGTAGCGGCTGGGGCTTGCAAGTCAATAACTCTCTTGTGGATTCTCATTTCAAAAGTATCCCAAGTCTTAGAACCTTCACCATTTGGAGTCTTTCTGGTGGTAATTCTTAAAACCTTGGTTGGCATTCTAACAGGTCCCTTCTTAACGATGTCGTTTTGAACGGCATTTCTGATAATGTTAGCAGAAACGTTTTCTAATTGCTTAACCTTAGTAGAAGTCAAAGTGATTCTAATCTTGTGGATAGCTTCTTGTTCTTGTTCGACCTTTTCCTTGTTAATTGGAGTAGACATGATGATGGTGTATGACGTTGATAAGGGAAAAGGGATCAGCAGCTAAAATTTTTGTTTAACCTTTGAAAAGTTTGGTGGGTGATGAAAAATTTCAAAATACTGCATATACTAAGTGCGAAGATATAGGGTATTAGCCCTGAAATATATACGAATTCACGTGACTGAAATATATCGTATTGATAAGAACTACAAGATAACACTGACTTAGTTACAGCGACCACTAAACTTCAATAGGTTGAATGAAAGAGATACAATTCTCTTCGAAGAGTCCAAGATTAGTGCAAGAAGTCTGATACTCTCTTGATTCGCTTTGATGAGTTGTGAGCGGATATTTTGCAACCGGTTCATCAGTTCCTGATATTATTCTTAGCTATGACAACTATGATTTCTATGGCAGTCAGAAACAATTGCTAGATTTCTCTAATTTCGTTATGAGAGAGATCTCAGAGAGATCCCCAATCGAAGTTCATTATGTTCTACTAACTCTAAGGAGTGTATAGTCAGTGATTCTGAAGTCTATTGTAACTCAAAGGTAACGAGGCTATAATTAATAGAGTAGTCGTCTAATAAAGGAATCTAAGGGCCACCAGGTTTCATTACATCCCGTCAATTGCAATAAAAAAGAGTATAAGATCCAAATCACGTGATATATATATAGCAACTAATTATAAATTAACTAATATTATAGAATACACTTATGGTTTGGCCCTGGTTACTATACCTAATGACTGAGAAGACTTGAGGCTAGGAGCTGCTAAAATATAAAATAATTAGTTTGGGAAATTTATAGAGGAATGTTGTAGGCGAAGAACGGCTATATTGAATTGAAGTAGACTCTACGTGAATCAGTGACTTATAAATTGAAGAGAGACTACCATATCATATCCTGTATAGTCCGAAGCTTAGTAGAGGTCTTTATTAGTATATAGTTGAGAAGTCTCTACTACAATCATACTTAGGTTTGAGAGAGTTTTAATAAATTTTGCACCCAAAATAAATAGTGAGCGTACCGAAGTATTTGTGAAAATTGAAGAGTTCAGGCAGTGAATTTGAAGGATTCAGATAGTGAATACTAAACACTTCGCAGTGCTCGATATTTAATATCAATGAGATTTAATGTTCGGTACAATCGAATGCTCTTTGAAGACTACTCTAACTTACAAGCTTATAGAGACGATTTAAGACTATATCACAGAGTTTCGTTAGCTATGTACAATTTTTATGACGAGCATGGTTCAGATTTCAGTATGCTGAGTGTAAGGAAACAGGTAGGAGTCCTCTTAAATTTTGATAGCCTAATGAACAACGAAAACAACTCAATATTTTACCAAAGTTAGATACAGCTAATAGGACTGACAAGACTTCTAACGGTCTACGCTTATTATGACACTGCAATTATCAGAATACACTGATGCTCAATTGTTTCTGTCGAATTTTTGACTATTGCACACTCTTTGATTTAGATTCACAATCTTCAAGGGTAGAATTCTTGTCTACTTGAAGATCCCACTACACCTCCATTCTCAGTTACTGGAAGTTCTTGGCCAATTCCCTCTCTAATCCGCCAACACATTTCCACATCAATTTCTTCTCCTCCTCATCAGCATATCCGCTTCCAGCCCATCTAATTCTTCCATTATGATCCAATAAGTAGATATAACCAGAACACATATTGTCACAAAGTAACTTTTCTCTTACGTCGTACTTAAAAATATGGTCAGGGAGGATGAAATAATTCTCATGACGGCTTGGAGGCATGGTTTTCTTGATATTCGACTTGGAAAGGCCCAAAATGAAACCCTTGAGCCAATTCTGAGGTATATTGATGTCAATAATTTGTGCTGTAGGATAAGAAGTCTCGAACTCATCATAATTTGTACCAGCAAGATCTTTTTCTTCCGATTTGAACCAAGACTTCACACATTGTTCTCCAGAAACAGTGGAGTACAACCTTACAAGACTGACCTTTCCTTCTAGAATTTCGCCTAAGCTTTTTTGGTCTCCGTTAATATTAGCTGAGATAAAATCTGGAAAGTATTTAGATTTGTCGTTACGGAAATATGATACTGGAGACGTGAAGATCTTACCGTTAGTGTTCCTGAACGATTTGGTTTCATAGAAGGTCGAATGGGTGATTTCGTAGTCTAGTTTCTTCTGTCTCCGTTCTTTGGCCTCGGCACTGAATAATTCTTCTCGAATGTTACCGAGTGTATAAGTATCTGAGACTTTATGATTTAACAACACTGGTTTATCGAGGCCAAATGGTTTCGTTATGGATTTTGGTACAGTTAACGGTGGTTTTGCAGCTTCTTTAAGAGTTGTGAGGAACCTCGGACCACTGTTATGGACCCGAGTCGATGAGAAGGCACGTATAAACGATTTCTTCATGGTATTATGATGGTATAATGTAGTCTCTTGATTTATCGATTAGATATTAGATTTGAGAAGGTAATAGGTAAGTTACCCGGATATGATATTTCAAGATATGGGGTCAAGATGGATGAAGCGGTTGGGTATACTCTCTGGGAACGGGTATATATATGCTTCCAAAATAGTCAAGGATTTTCATATATATCTTACGAGCTTCAAGGAGAAATTTGGATACTGACTACTAAGAAATTCGACTACTCACAAGGTCTAAATTTCTTCTCAAGTACTTACGGAAGATGAAAAGTTTAAGTTATCAGTAATGAAGTTGGTAGAATTTGAAGTTGTCATTAGTTAAGTAGTAGAATTTTGCTTCTAGCTAAGGATTTAATCACAAATGTGCCTGGAACTTGAACTATTGCAATTTTCCTCAGTTTAGAGTTACTGACTGCAAAAACTGAGTTTTTCGAGGTACCTAAGTATCAAGATTAGTACTCAATAATTGCAGTAGATGATATGATAAATTGTAATTTTTATAGATCATTGAACATTTAGATCAGCTGTAGGTGATATTTAATATCATTTAAAAGACATTCTCGGTGATTAGTACTATAAAATTACAAGGAACTCTAAGAATATCTCACTAGAATTCCAATTATCTACTATTTCTCACTAATGATCAATATTCTGCTAATTTCTCACTATTCGCAGTGACAAGTCACCTTTTTTCTCACTATTTTGTTTCCCAGTTAAATCTTCTAGTGTCGCACTTAATACCAGTTACCCGGCCACACAACTCAGCATACATTTGTTGATCCACAAGTCAAGACCACTTCCACCACTTCCACCACAACCATATACACATCAATCAACAAACAATGTCCATACAATTACGAGACGGTCTATCTGACCAGTCTATTGATCTTGTACTTGAAGATCTTTTAGTTAGATTCCTAGTCAATGTCCCTGAAGAAGATCTCTCCTCCATCGAAAGAGTGTTCTTCCAAGTGGAAGAAGCACAATGGTTTTACACAGATTTCATTCGGCAACTAAACCCATTACTACCAGGAATGAAAATGAAATCGTTTGCCGCCAAATTCTTGGAAAAATGTCCATTGATTTGGAAATGGGGAGATCCAGAAGATGCTATAGCGAGGTTTGGTAAGTACAAGTCTACAATTCCAGTGAGAGGAGTAGCGCTATTTAATAAAGATTTATCCAAGGTGATTCTTGTACAAGGTACAGAGTCGAACTCGTGGTCGTTTCCTAGAGGAAAAATCTCCAAGGCCGAGTCCGATATTGACTGTGCTGTTAGAGAGACAGAAGAAGAGACGGGATTTAATGTCAGAGATCTTATTGACGAAAATGACTTTGTCGAACGTACAATTCGTGGTAAGAACTATAAAATCTACTTGGTCAAGAATGTACCTGAAGATTACAACTTCTCGCCATTGGGCAGGAATGAGATTTCTAAAATCGAATGGTTCGACATGAAGGCCATCCAAAAAAGATGCAAGAATAATCCAAACAGTCTTTTTATTGTAGGAACCATACTCAAGCCGATGGTCAAGTGGATAAATAAGAACAAGGGTGTCCTGGACGAGGAAGAAATGATGTGGAAGGCAGAAGTTAGATTGAAGGATTTGTTAGGTATTGGTGCTAGGAAACATGAGAACCCTGATGCTGGTAGAGAATTGTTGAATATCTTACAACATGTGAATGGAAATCCTACTCCAAATGTCGCTCCAACTATACATTTACCTCAACATTTGCAGAGTTTACCAATGTTCAACATGGCTCCAAGCACGTTTCCATTCTACCCAAATATGTTATTACCAAATGGATTTCCAAACCCTATGGGAGGGAATCCTACTGACAATGGCTTTGTAAATGTGAATCCAAACTTCCAGAACCCACCTCACCACTTCCAGAACCCACCAAATTTTCACCATACTTACCCGAACTCGGGACCAAATTTCCACAACCCAGCCCAAAATGCTCACATCCCTCCTCATACTTCCTCAGACCAAACTCCGTCTTCATCAAAGGAATTGTTGTCGATCTTGAATACAAAATCTGATACAAAATGTGACAGAGACAGAGGAGCTAATTCTCAAGATTCAAAAAATAATAGATCAAAAGCACAAAACTTGTTAAGTCTTTTCAAAAAACATCAGGAAGAAACAGGAGACATTTTATCCGACGAAAATGCTTCAAAATCACTTTTAAGTGTACTTAATAGAAAAGAGGACCCCTTAGCTTCACAAACAATGATGAATATTCTCAAGAAAGAACCAGAAACTTCCTCCCAGACTTTGCTCGGAATTCTTAACAAAAAGAAGAACAATGAGGATCCAAAGGATGCGAACAAGAGCAACGGAAATGGACAGTCAAAAGCCTATAATGCTTCAAATGGGTCAAATCATCCAATATTGGCCCACAGTCCCCTCCCAGCTCAAGATATCAGTCAACAAACTCATGACCCTGCTTTCAACATACAAGCTGTTGATGGTAAACGTCCATTTAATCATCCTCCACTTGGAGTGTCCCAACCTTCAAACGAATTGGAGGAGTCCATTATACAAAATGATACCAATAGATTTGGTTCTGAACCTGCAAAGAAACTTACTCTTTTGAAAAGACCTGATAGAATGAATTCGCCTAGAAACGATACTGGCGACCTTTTGGAGACAGGAAAACCAAAAATTGCATCCCAAGCTACTAATAAATCGAATCCTGCACAGGATATCATGAACTTGATTGGCAAACCTCCAAGCAAGGCCAGTCCATCAAAGGATATCATGAATTTGATTGGTCAGCCTCCTAAAAATCTGCCATCGCAGGATATCATGAACTTGATAGGCCAGCCTCCTAAAAATCTGCCGTCAAAGGATATAATGAATTTAATAGGCCAACCTCCTAAAGATCTGCCATCGCAGGACATTTTGAATTTAATTGGTAAACCTCCACAAGAAAAAGTGTCTCTGCCTTCGCAAGATATTTTGAACTTGATAGGGAAGCCATCCAACAATCAGCAATCAAAAGATCTCTTGAATTTGATTGGCAAACCCGCACAGTCACCAAAATCCCAAGAAACAAATCCACCAAACCGTAGAAAGTCACAGTTATCAACTGACCTCTTGAGTTTATTGAAAAAACCAGAACAAAAAGCCAATTTTGTTCTGCCTTCAAATGAATTGTTGGGTATGTTGAGAAGAGATTCAGACAAGGAACCAGCCCCAGCCCCAACACAGGAACAAATAGCTCAAACGGCCCCAACTGAGATATCTCCATTCGCCGAAGACGATTTTGAAAGTTTTGAAAACTTTGACGATTTCGATCACTTGAACGACCAATTTTATCGCAAATCTCTGTTCCATAACTTTGATATTGCCAGTGACGAAGAAGATGTTGACCATTTACTCGACGAATTTTCCGATTCTTTTGTTCCAACATCGACAGACTTACCCGACGCAGCATATTCCAAGCCTCCAAATTATTACCAAGAACAGGTTGATTCGGAACCTACAAAGAACCATATTAGACTCTTAAATCCGGGAGAATCTTTGAATCAGGTTTTCTACGATGCTCCCCAACAACCAGAAAAGAATATAGGTGGCCAGAGTTTATTGGCGTTGTTAAACGGGAAGAAATCTCCAGGAAACGACTCAATGAATGATAGTTACCAATCTATCTATGGCAACACCACCCAGACTGGCCAGGAGTCAAACAACACTCCAAACTTGAATAACCCAGTACATGAACGGGAATTTAATAGATCTTCCGAGATCATGAAGGAATTATTCTGGAAGAGAGATCATTAGAATTATGAGATCGAGGGAACAAGGTCAGTACTAGTCAGTGAATCTAAGTAAATTTAAATTATGTTGACTACTACCCACTGAGTATAAGTTAACATTGTTCATTGTGTTCTTTATGACTCGAGTTCTTGATACTCTGTACTATATCTCTATTGATGGGGGCAACATTGTCTCACCTTCGGGGACACATTTCTCATTATTGGACTCTAGTGGACTTTATAACCATTGTATACTAACGAATATATAACGTAACATTACCGACGTCCTGACGTCAGATGCTGAAGAACTTCTTTGCATTAGGTTTGACTCGTTTTATGGTTTTTGGCGGAACAACCACAGGAGAAATCTCTTTTAAGGGGTCTTTTTTTGACTTATCTATCAAATACGAGTAGCCAGCAAATCTCTGTGAAGATCTCTGTTGGATCCTTGAGCTCCAGGTGGACATGAGGGTTTCTTCCTCGTAAGGATCGTTTTCAACGTATATCTTATTGTGGATCATGATATCTAGAAGGATATGATTTTGAAGTTGCGGAGATATGGATATTCGAGGACTAGATGGTGCAGATGTTGCAGATGTAGTAGAGTTAGAGGCAATAGATGGAGCAGAGGGGCCCGAGTAAGGAGTAGTTATTGTACCCGAGTAAGGAGTAGTTATTGTACCTGAGTTTCTCGAACGAGAGCGGGATCTAAACTCATCGTTCTTCGCAAAATCACCAAGTTTATACCGATGTATCATATAAATCTTCAATCCCAATGGTAATCTCGCTATCAAGTTGACTTCGTTCCTGTCAGTATCCATCATCTTCCATCTCGTTCTTCCTAGAACGTCTCTCGGTACTTGGAAGTCTGTTTGAATATACTCCAACGAACAATCATTCTCGTTCACCATCTCAAACAACCTCACGACGGCCTTTTCACTAATATTACTAGAATCCGCGAGCCTCAAAACCTGCAACGTCTTAAGTTTGCCATCATTAACCATCGCTGAGCCGAGATTATAAAGAAAACTATCGTCCACTTCCCCAACATTCAACGCCAATAGGTTGGAAATATTGAACATGGCAAAATAATCTTCCACTTTCACCAACGAAATATCAAGCAAAACGTTCGGTGTATACTCATATCGGTGGAGATATGTCGCTAGCTCTGATATAAAGGTGTTGGCAAAGAAGTTTTCAACTCTGTGGGAGATGAATGGTACGCGGATCTGTTCTAGAGCACTTCTCCGTAATTCTAGTAACTGAAAAGAATCATCATGGGCTTCAGAGTTTGATTCATAGATGTCTGAGCCGTTTCCTATCAAACCATGACATCTAAAACCTTCTATACCTATCAATTTTGAAGCAAATATGCAAAATGTATGGAACGAGTCGGTACCGTTTGCTAGAACACAATTCCACACCAATAACCAACATGACCAAGGAATATCGTCGAACGATTCAATTGAATCGATATTTTCAGCAACTCTCTCTGCACATATGGCCTTAAGTGATAGAAAAGTTGATTTGCTTTTTGGTAAGAGGTTCACCAAGGGTGGGACCTTGCTCCACGCATAGCCTAGAATCGGGACATCGTCATTTTCGCCAATTTTCAAGATTTTTTCATCAAAACTCGTAGGTGGTTTTCTGGGAGTCTTGTGAAGCGTATGACGTCTTCGTGATCTTCGTTTATGAGCCATAGATCAATCTGGAGTATCATGTAACGAGTGAAGTAGTTGGAAGTCGCGGTGTATAAATGTCGCGATTTGAAAAATTTCACTTCCTAACTAACCACAGACTCTTACTCTTCAACACTGATAACCATCAATTGTATCGTTCTAAGAAGTACTTCTCCTCGAGGATTACTTTACACTAGTAAGAAGTAACCCGAGAGAAGTCGTCAAAAGTCGCAGTCGTAAAGTCGCGATGCCAATGTCGCGCAGCGATGATTTGAAAAATTCACACCATTAACCACTAAATCTATCACTCTTACCACTAGATCTAACCACTACTAACCACCACCAACACGAACACCATGAAGTTAGATACGACTCATATGAGGTATTTGACCACGGACGATTTCAAGGTCCTTCAGGGAATTGAAATCGGAACCAGAAACCACGAGTTGGTCCCAACATCTCTTATCCACTCGCTTGGAGGTATGAAATCCCCCACAGGGACTCAGAGAGCTATAGGAGACTTGGCCAAATTGAAACTTGTGTCTAGACTTCGTAACGCAAAGTATGACGGTTTCAGATTGACATATAACGGATTCGATTACTTGGCTTTGAAGTCCATGTTGAACAGAGGCACCCTCTACTCCGTAGGTACCACCATCGGTGTAGGAAAAGAATCAGATATCTATTCCGTCAGTGACACCAAGGGTGTACAGAAGGTTATGAAAATACACAGATTAGGGAGAACTTCCTTCAAAACCGTCAAGAACAATCGTGACTACTTGAAAAACAAGCTGACTTCGAGCTGGATGTACTTGTCGAGGTTGGCAGCACAAAAAGAATACGAATTCATGGTGGTTTTGTACCAGAACGGATTTATAGTCCCCCAGCCATTCGACTACTCCAGACACTGTGTCTTGATGGAATGGATAAAGGGTATTCCTATGAAACATTTACGTTCTCATGAAAATTTCAGAAAGTTGTATTCTGACTTGATGAACTTTATAGTAAAGTTGGGAAACCATGGGTTGATCCATTGTGATTTCAACGAGTTCAATATCATTATCAGAGACACCGCTGTCACCGGAGGAAACGCTATCAATATTGCAGGTAACTACAAGACCACAACCATAGACAGTAAACCTTCTAGAGATACAAAAGCTTCAGCTCCAGCTTCTAGCGAAACTGCTGAATCTGCCAGTGCACAATCCGATTTCGTTGTTATTGATTTCCCCCAATGTGTCTCCATCGAACATGCAGACGCCAAAGAATATTTCGACCGTGATGTTAACGGAATCAGAGCCTTTTTCGAAAAGAAGTTCAGATATAAGCCTACCCATGATCCAACAATGTTGGACACCGATGGATATGGAGACGGATACAAGTACGCCTATCCAAATTTCAAGAGAGATGTCAAGAGAGAGAACAGTTTGGATGTGGAGGTCAAGGCCTCGGGTTACGCAAAGAAACAGACTGGAAATAGAGAAGACAAAGATTTGGAAAGTGCCGTGCAAGGAATGAGAATCAATAACGGCGAAGAAGAAGAAGATGAAGATGAATACAACGATCTCTCTGACTTTAGTGCCGAAGAAGCCGAAGAAGATAGCGAAGAAGAGGAATTAGATTTAGAAGATCTCGAAGACGAAGATGAAGACCAAGAAGAAGATCTTAAACAAGAGAACGAGAAGATTATCGAAGCTTTATCTTCGGGAGTAAAAGGCTTGAAGATGGATAAGTTGGGAAATTATATTTTAGAAGAGTAGGGCCATAAAATACTGAGCGCAGCGAAGTATTTGTGGTTTATTAAGTAAATATTAATTGAAACTAGTGAATATTAATGTTTATTAAGTGGGATTAATGAATACTGAGCCACGAAAGCTATGTTAGATTAAATTAGAGACATATTCTTAGTAGTTATGTACACAGAAAGCACATAAGAGAATTGTATACAGAGAAAGTATAAGAGTATATTAGAAGACGATTTGATCCTCGAGAGACTAACTAATATGAACAATAGATGTAAATGTTACATATTGGGTAGTGCAATAACCAACAAAATAATTGGGTGCAAAATTATCGAGAGCTAATAGATATCGAGAACTAATAGACATCGAGAACATGGACATAGAGAGCCAATAGACTAAGAATTAGTAGACAAATAATAAAATAGATAATATAATAAAAGAACTAATAAAGTATTGAGATAAAAAGGCCCGGTTGCCTTAGTCCTCAAGGTCTAAAAGGAATAGATAGTACATAAATACTGAATATTTATCAACTTATGTCTGGCAATAGAATTTAAGTTAGGTGAGTGTATTGATACGAAGAAAGAACTTGTTTTATATAATTTACTCACTTTCCTTCGCTGTTCTCTTTGAAGATGCTCCTAATCAATATCTTGTTTCACTACTAGACTCCAGATCCATTCCCCGGACAGAACCTCCAGACTAATTTGTTCAAATGAGACCTCAGCTCAGAAAGAACTCTAAGAGAACTTAAGTCCTTCACTCAGATTTTGCATCATACCTTAGGAGTCAAATCCAGATACTGGGCAATGCACGCTCCAATTTAGGTTTTTCCATACTTGTAGTAAATTAACTCTCGGATTAACGTGCAGCCGAAGAAGATCAAGTAACGAGATCTGCCTTGGTAAAGATACACGAAAAGATATACGAAAAGATGTACAAACTAGTTATCGGGCAAGCAAAAACACGAAGAATCCAAGAGCTCACAACAGGGAGCTTATCTTATTATTTAGGGACACGAAATTCTTGTACACTCTTGAAAAACTAACTTCTCGAGGAATTAATACTATACCTCACTCAATACTTCTCAAATACTCTTGTATTAACTTCTACTGTCTTATTAAAATAACGATATTTATTTCAGCCCAAATAAAGTAGAGTAACAATTTTAAATTTATACAATTTTACTTACAATGCTTAACGGGTGGACATACCCTTGGTGTCAGCCAATTCTAGTGAGGGGCCGAGGCCATTTCTCATTAGAGTTCAGCTTCGCTCAGTACTTTGCTTCGCGCAGTACTTAACGGGTGGACATACCCTTGGTAACAGCTCTCTTCAAGGCTAATTCGGCCTTTCTGTAGTCATCAGCAGAAGAATCTTCAATTTCTAAAGTTTGTAAAGCATCAGATAAAGCGGTTTCGATCTTGTCCTTAGCAGATTTCTTCAACTTGGCAGACAAGACTGGGTCGGTAACAGTTGATTCAACAGAGGCAACGTAAGCTTCCAACTTTTGTTTTTGTTCGTGTCTCTTGGCAAAAGCATCGTCAGAGGACTTGAACTTTTCAGCGTCAGAGATCATTTGCTCAATTTCATCGGAAGATAATCTACCAATAGAGTTAGAGATGGTAATGTTAGCAGATCTACCGGTAGACTTTTCAACGGCAGTAACCTTCAAGATACCATTGGCATCAACTTCGAAGATAGCTTCCAAGACTGGTTCACCAGCTTGCATTGGAGGAATGTTCTTCAAGTCGAATTCACCCAATAAGGTGTTTTCGGTACAGTTGACACGTTCACCTTGGTAGACTGGGAATTGAACGGTGGTTTGGTGGTCAGCAACAGTGGTGAAAGTTCTTCTCTTGATGGTTGGAACAGTGGTGTTTCTTGGAACAACTGGAGCAAAGACGTTACCTTGCATGGCAACACCCAAAGATAATGGGATAACATCCAATAACAACAAGTCCTTGGTGTCTTCGGAGGTGGATTGACCGGTCAAGATAGCACCTTGAACAGCAGCACCGTAAGCGACAGCTTCATCTGGGTTAATAGACTTTTCTAATTGCTTACCTTCAAAGAAGTCAGATAACAACTTTTGGACCTTTGGAATTCTGGTGGAACCACCAACCAAGACAACTTCGTCAACCTTGGACTTGGCAATCTTAGCATCCTTCAAGACTTGTTCAACAGGGTCTAAGGTAGATTTGAACAAAGCAGAGTTAATGTCTTCGAATCTGGCTCTGGTAATGTTGGCGGAGAAATCTTCACCATCGAATAAGGAGTCGATTTCAACAGTGGTTTGAGTACCAGAAGATAAAGATCTCTTAGCACGTTCACAAGCAGTTCTCAATCTTCTTAAAGCTCTGGCATCACCGGAGATATCAGAACCGGTCTTCTTTTGGAATTCCTTCTTGAAATGTTCCAACAAGTTGGTATCGAAATCTTGACCACCTAAGTGAGTGTCACCAGCAGTAGCCTTGACAGTGAAAACACCACCAGTAATGTTTAATAAGGAGACATCGAAAGTACCACCACCTAAATCGAAGATCAAGACGTGTCTTTCCTTTTCAGACTTACCAGCACCTAAACCGTAGGCAATGGCAGCAGCAGTTGGTTCGTTAATAATACGTAAAACGTTTAAACCAGAGATAGCACCGGCATCCTTGGTAGCTTGTCTTTGAGCATCGTTAAAGTAAGCTGGGACGGTAATAACGGCCTTTTCAACCTTCTTACCAATCTTGGCTTCAGCGATTTCCTTCATCTTGGTCAAGACCATGGCGGAAATTTCTTGTGGAGAGAAAGTCTTGGTTTCTTCCAAGTATTCAACTTCAATTTGTGGGTTACCGTTGGCGTCAACGACCTTGAAAGGCCATGACTTGATATCCTTTTGGACGGATTCATCGTCAAAAGCTCTACCGATCAAACGCTTAGCATCGAAAACAGTGTTTCTTGGGTTAAGAGCAGCTTGATTCTTGGCAGCATCACCGATTAATCTTTCTTCGTTAGTGAAAGCGACGAAGGAGGGGGTAACTCTGTTACCTTGTTCGTTAGCAATGATTTCAACAGCAGAGTCGAAAGTAGCAACACATGAGTAGGTAGTACCTAAATCGATACCGATAGCACCTGGGAAAACACCGTCAGCCATTTTGTTCTAATTGGTGAAAAGAAAAATGTGAGTGGAAGTTAAGAAGGAGGAGAGGAAGGTTTTATAAATCACTAGTCGAAAATTTTTCACTATTGCAGACCGATGGGTTTGAAATTTTCACCGTGCTGGAAATTGTGTGGTATGGTTATTACGCGCATAAGTGAGTTACCCGGCGTGCACCATTGTCTTTGTGTTAGACAGAAAAGGAACATAAGAGCATACAATTTGGTAGGCCTGTTTCTGTGTTTTAATGATCATCCTACTTAACCAAAGTTGTATAGCAAGACGCTGGATCATTGATGTAATAATGAACAGGGATTGACGGAAGGAGGAGTCAGGTACATGACTCAGGTTCCAAGTAAGCATCATTTCGTAATTGTCAAATATAGCACCACAAGAGTATGTTGACAGGAAGCAAAGAAATAATTCATGTAGCTAGCAACTGTCACATACAACAAATGGACAATATGCTGACAATAATCTCTTCTAGTAGATTAAACATGTTCAATCTCTTAATTACTTCCCCACTGGATTACCCGGAGATGGCTGCAAAAAAAAGACTGCACATGTGGTATCACCCCACGAAGGATAGTCTTGTCTGATTGCATGGGAACAATCGATAACCAAGCAGTGTAATGGTCAATCATATCAATAATATTCTCTGCTCGATAATGAAATACCGATATATCATCGTTGTAAACCTCATACTTTATTGAAGGAGAGCAAGTTGATATTAGTGAACCAACAAAGTGTTAAAGAAGGTACATTCATCAAATTCACCATGTAGCTATTGAACCCATAAAGAATTGAGAATGTATGAATTCCCAATGCTATTAAATGTGCTTTCAGTCATTTGGAGCACAATGTAGTTTTTGTATAAAATACGTTCATACACCATGGAATTAGTTCAACCTATCAGGATATCTAAACTCCTTCCAAATCTTACACATACTTAGATTCGCTGCACCTAAACAATTGAATGTAGTGCTCGATAAGTTTTGAAGCTTGTCCAACATTTTCATGGTAGCCAGTGATACTTACCTGTTGAGGAATCAAATTTCTAGGAAGAGAGAACGAAATCCCACTCTCAGTATCTACAGACATCACTTTAATTGTACAACCAGTACTAGAGCGAATTTCATTTAGTCGAGCTCCTTGATGTCCTATCAAACAACTGACTTCTCTCTGTTTGAAAGTATACTCAACAGTAATTGTTTTCTGTTCTGGAAGTTTTTCTTCAACAACTTCTGGCTTAAATTGAGGAATATCTTGCACAGAGCGAATAGGAAGGAACTTTGGTTGTTGATAGAGAAAATGATTCATCGATTTGTGCGCACAGAATGCGATTACGAAGTCAAGACTCACATCTTCCATCAAGAAATGACGCCTATAACGTACCTCAATGGGAAAGAACTGCTGTAGGAGAAAAAGAGATTTATAGGGACCTGATAGCAAGATTCTGTAACTTAGTGAATGTACCATGCTGCTAAAGACATTGTAAAGTACTAAAAAGTTGCCAGCCATATCCATTTTCCAATGAAGACCTCCTACATCTCTGTTCAACAGGATCGTCATCCCTTCATCGATTTCGTTGAAATTAGAATCACTTGCGCTCGAGTAGTCACTAAGCTCACCAAAATTACTAGAAAATAGATGCTTATCTCCAACGTTTACCTTGTAACTTTCAAAAATTGTAGGAAATAATGTTAGTACCTCACTGGTAGTCAACACCACTAATAAATCCTGACCAAATCTGAAATCAGAAACCTTTTCTACATCTACCTCGCCAGCAGTCGTATCAGATTCTTCGCTGTCGACCCTTAGCACTATTTGGTTCAGAATACTCAACAACCCTTCAAACTGATCTCTTACCAGTTGAATATCCAACAGTTCCATCAATACCTCTTCATATTCTTGTAGGGACCCCACGGATCTTGGAATTTCGTTGCTAGAACACTGAGCACCGGGCAATCCCAAGAAATCTTCCGGTACCTGATTCAAGGAGCTTGCACTTGAATATTGCTGCAATTGACTCATGTGTGCTGAGAAAAGTGTTGCAAATTTCAATTTACAGCCAAATTTGCGACCCCCAAATATAACCCTGAGATACACATATGTGCCAAATTAAAGCCAATTAGAGAGTCCTAGATTATTAACTTTGAATGGTGCACAAGAGAATTCAGTGATGATCTCTCGAGTTCTAGCGACCCTCAGCTAGCGAGGCTAACTTTGATCATCATAGAAAGTACAGAGGGCTATTGATTCTAAACAAAGAGAGTAGTAATCAGTCTGTGAACTTAATCCTACGCATATAAATACATGAATATATTAGATATTGGGTAATGATTGGCTTCCTAGGTTGTGAATATTGAAGCATTAGTGGTATCAATTAGCCGTTGATTAGCGACAGCAAAAAAACAACCAGTTCAATTGGATCTGATTGAGATGTGTGGTAGATCTTTCTTAGAAGGCAGAAGTTGTCTAACAAAGGGAGTGACGAAGCGATCAAAATCCCAAATCTTGGCTACAGAAAATATTCTCCAACTTTTCGGTTCCGGTATCATTACAGAAAAGTATGGTTAAGAATTTTTGGACTCACAGTTCCTTAAACTTCGATAATTATCAGCAAGTCATAGTCGAGCGAGTCACAGTGGATGGAGTCACAGTCAAGCAAATGTACCAAATCAAAGCACTAAAAGTAAGGTGAGTATGACAACTGCTTCGTCAATAGACTAACCAAAGCTTTAGCTAACACGACTTTATAAACATACACGAATCTTAGAGACTCATTGTCAATCGGACTCGCCAACACCATTGCTAAGAAAACTTTCCTCTTCTCTCCTTATACAATAACTTTGCAGAGTCATACAAAAAAGTATACTGATACACCGTCTGTACCATCATCATTCTCCCGTACCGCAATTGTAGTACTGTGTTGAGAATAGGATCATGGACGGGGTCATATTTCGACGAAATGTCGTCAGATACAGCGTCATTGATGAGCTTTTTGAAGTTGTGAAACAAGTGGTCTATAGCGAGAAACGTACCAGTACGTCCAACACCGGCAGAACAGTGTACTATAGGGACGGGAGGATTTGTATGCTCAGCTTGGAGTGATCTCATATTCAGAGAAAGGTGTATCAAGGGCCGGACGGAAGGCGGCACTTTTGCATCGGCCCACATATGGTAGTAGAAGTGAAACACCTTTTTAGTGATTGGGCCCGACTTAAGTTCAAATTCTGAGAGGGTGAAATCGCCTTCTGTGACGTAATGGTGGGCAATATAATGAACCGAAAGGTCTGGTAGATCGATATTATCGTGATGTATTTGCCTAGTGAGCTCGAGATGCGTTTTATGCTGGTCTGGCCAGTACTTGGAGCATTTGGTGACTCCGGCCTCCAGTAGTGGCGTCACCATTACCACTATTATCGTGTTATTACCCTGCAATTCCGATTCATGGAACGCCATGGCCCAGAAGTGATGAATGGTGGACTCCAATGGGCCCTGACATGCGATGTACTTGTTGGAGTTGAGGGCGATATGGGAGGCGTTTATGTAATCAGAACCGCTGGTTACCGGAAGCTTCACGCGGGACTTGTTGTATGGGAAGACATTGGTATAGCGATTGCGGGATTGGGCCCGCGTACCATCACTCATATCCCAGAGAGAATCATGTGGATGTTGAAGACCTTGTGAAATTCGTGATGATTCAATCTTGTTTAACTGGATGAAGTTGTCTCTTTGGTTAAGGGTAGAAGCTTTAAGGAACAGGGGGCGGGTCATACCTGAGCGAGAACGGAGTGAAGGAGAAGTAGAAAGAAAGAAATGTATGTGGAGTGTTGGTCCTGTACAAAGTAGCTAGTCTTTGCACGTGATCCTGTGTAAACGCGATTAGCGAGGAACGGCGGTTGTATCAATGGAGAGTAAGTTAAGGAAACATATAGTGAATAAGGGAATTTGTTGTGATTAGGTCGAGCTATTATAAGAATGGTTAGGAGAATTATTAGGAAAGTGGTCAAGAAACCTATCAGGAAGCATTGATTTTTTTTGGACTCAATAGTCAGATCATTTTGAAACGGTCAATATTTGATCACGTGTGGAGTTCACAAAATGGTTTCGATATCAATATTCTCTCTGCAACATAGTCTAAATGTGAAGGCATGGCATTTAATTGCAGAATTATAGGCAAAATGGCTTATTTAGATGGAAAAACTCAATTGTACAGACACTCTAAATGTCTCTTTAGCTCTCAGAAGGACGAACGATAGGATATTCACCCACAAATTTAATGTTGTACGAGGTATACACAACACACTGACCACTACGAGGTACACCTAAAATACTCATCACTTCTTGACCTCCTGTTATTCTCTCACTAACATTGAAACGCTGTGGCGGTGATGATCTTTTGTTATCTCTAATAGAATCGGTAGTCATTTAGACTGGATCTATATGCAGTATATCAGATCATCTTTTGCACCCAACGGTCATGGATTAAGACATCCCGAATAATCATACTCATTCAAAGGTTATAACTGCAAAGATGAGACTGGGAATCTCATAGATGGGATACTATTTTACAGTGAAAGTGGCTATGTTGACCTTAAGGACTACACAGCCTTGTTAGGGCCCCGAGAGTGTGTACAACATGGCCCTGAGTACTTGTTAGATAGTTGTCTGACGATGGTAACATCAAGCTTAAGAGACACGACGAAAAGAACAATCCTCTTATCTTCCTAAGCACACCATTTTATCCTACTGGCAGTTCATCATCGAGTTTCATCTAGGTTGTCTTATCAGCGTGTCCGTACCAATACAACTTTTATACGATAAAAGCGAGGGGCAAACTATCACTACAAGTCTGGTACTCCCACAACACAACAATGAGTTTTCCAGTACCTGCAACATCAGTAAAATTAGTACTACTCGGAGAGGCCGCCGTCGGTAAGTCGTCTCTCGTCCTCCGGTTTGTAAGCAACGACTTTCAAGAAAATAAGGAGCCAACTATAGGGGCTGCCTTCTTAACCCAGAAATGTATCATAGGCGAGAGAACGATCAAGTACGAAATATGGGACACTGCCGGACAGGAAAGGTTCGCTTCTTTAGCTCCAATGTATTATCGTAACGCCCAAGCTGCGTTGGTGGTGTACGATATCACCAAGCCTGCATCGTTTATTAAGGCTCGTCACTGGGTGAAGGAGCTTCATGAACAGGCATCGAAGGATATTACGATAGCGTTGGTTGGAAACAAGTACGATTTGGTAGAAGGCGAGAATGAAGACGACGAAGGCTCGTTAAGGAAAGTTAGCGAGTCAGAAGGCAGGGCCTTGGCCGAGGAAGAAGGATTATTGTTTTTTGAGACAAGTGCAAAGACATCGTATAATGTGAATGACGTTTTCATTGGAATTGGTGAGAAGATCAAGGATGATAAGGTAGTGGGCCAAGATAATGGCCAGAGTGGTCCAGGAAGTCAGGGGAGAATTGATTTGAGTAACGGGGAAGCAGGAAACGGAGGTTCCGAGTGTGCATGTTAAAATACCAACAATCACATCCCAGCGACATTGATGCGGCTTCCAATGTAAACTCCATGAGTAGCGAGTAACCAAAAGACTTTCTTGGTTTTACTTCTGAACTTCTGAACTAAGAACTAGACAAGATTCACGAGCTTACACGAACAAGAAACTATTAGATTTGACCACAAAAGGTCTCAGACAGAGAACTTTCTAACCAGATACTGGAGATACTGGGTTTGTTTGAAAAAGTGTCTTTTTTTGAGATCTTATAATCTCTGACTACTTCATCAGTTGGTAGAAGTAAAAGAGTATTTTGTTAACTGATGCTATGGAATTTTTACCTGGAACAGCGCTAGACGCATAATGAAGCTGTATGTCACGGATAGAGCCGCTTACAATTGTGAAATTAGCTCGGTAGATACATCTGGTATATGGAGATAAAGAACCTAGTAATGTGGGTTGTGGTGGCACGAGAAAGAAGTAGAGGGCCATATTAATTTATGAGAGGATCTCTTAACTTAATCAGCCCTTTCCTTCAATATCAATAATTACTGCTGGTTGCAAATGAAGCCCTTCAGCCCTCTAGCCCTCTATTAATCCAGTTCTTACCCTCGAATCAAGCTACGAAGTTATCTTACGAAGACATCTGATTTTCCAAGGAGTACTTTGTCCCGAGACAATCAACGAAGGTACTTCAAACTGTTCAACATTGCAGTTCTATCAACAAATTATTTCGACAAGTTCGTCTAAAGTTCGTCTAAAGTATGTCTAATGGCTTTACTCAACTCCACTATCGCCCAATAGTATTTCGAATACGTTTTACATCCATAATATACTATAATTTCTTAAAAGTCGAAGGTTTAATGGCCTCTTCTAAGTCATTTTTTGGCCTCTCAGTTTAGTGAGGGTAGCTAGAAACCAACAAAGAAGATATGACAACATCACTGTAGAGTATAGTAGTGGCTTGGTACGGGATTATGTACTGTATTATGAGCTGAACACTGTCGAGTCCACTAACTAGAAGCTCGTGATTGCTTTTCCATTGCAGCCTAACACTGTTCTATCGTATTTCCTGCATATAAACACATCAAACATATTAAATAATCAATTGGCAACACTCACTACGGCCCCAACTCTTTCTACACAACTACTAACATGACCAAAACTTTACGTGTGGCGTATATCCCTGAACACTTCAGCACACCCCTCTTCCTCGCAATTGAAGAGAAATTCTTTGATTTCGAGATCAAACTCGTTCCGGTGATCGAAGGGTCTGGACGGTTGATCAACTTGTTGAACGCGGACGAAGTCGACATTGCCATTGGGTTGACGGAGGCGTTTATTGCCGACATCGGCAAGAACGAATCGACTACTTACAAGATCATCGATACGTTTGTAAAGTCAGCGTTATGTTGGGCAATCAGTACCGGGGCCAAACGAGACATCAACACCGCAGAGGAGTTGCGGGGGAAGAGAATCGGTGTAAGCAGAATCGGGTCAGGCTCGTACGTCATGAGTTACGTACTTGGGCTTGAATTGAAGTTCCCTCCACCGTTCTACGAGAAATTTCCGATCTTGTCTAATTTCAAGAATTTGAGGGACAGTGTCAATTTGGTGGAGGGCGTAGAACCCAGCGATGCATTTATGTGGGAATACTTTACGTCTAAAAAATACTACGACAACCACGAGATCAAACAGATCGGCAAGATCTACACCCCGTGGCCGTCGTGGGTCATAACTGCCAATAAGAAATTGTTGGAGAACGATCAAGATATCGTAGACGGGTTTCTTTCGGGATTAAAAAAGGGAATCGAGGTATTTAAATCCGACCACGCACGTGATATAAAGTTTATCAGTGAAAACTTGGACTATTCCAAAGAAGACGCTACGCTGTGGATGAAAACAGTAGAATTTAATGACAATTTGGGCAGTGGATTGGATTGGGACAGAGTAGTGAAGAAAACCAGAGGAGTTTTGAAGTTGGCGGGAGTATTGGTGGATGAGGAAGATGTGATTGAAAAGAGGTTAGAAGTGGGGGTAAGTAAGTAGACGAGCGGAGCGAGTCTACAAGCGATAGTCATTCAAACCCTACTTTAGTAGGGTGGGGGACTATCGTAAAGAATAAGATATTATAAATATTATAAAATTAGCCTATTAAGAATAGTATTGAAAATGATCGAGCAAAGTTTGTAGTGAAATATTGAAACTAAAACTAAACATTAACTCATAACTACATAACTCAATACTACACAGTAGCTTCTCGTTTAAGTACCTACAACTAAAGATTCATCTCAGTTGGCCCTGTGTCTTCGAATGGCTTGAATATCTCAATATTCCATTACGCTACGCTTAATTAATGGCCCCTAGCTACCAGTGAACCAAATTATCGTCTGTAGATAGAGAATCTCTTTTTTATAGCCTCACAGATAGTTGATAACCGATATTACTTCATATCTTGTTTTCGGTGAATTAGATGTATGAAAATTGCCCGACTCTGAGATGAATTATGGCTTCGATACTTATTTGGTTAACATTCTGAAATACTGATTGAGCGACTGTAGTTTATGAATCATAAAATAGCTAAGTAACAGAATAGTCATACTATGGAGCCTCCAAGATTTTGCACCCAAATCAATCTAAATGCGACATATTTGAAGTGATATAATGAATTAGATATCATTTACGACATTTATGCCATTCGACAAGTCACGTGGCATGACTCACGCGAAAGAGATCTTTACCGGTTATGAACTCTACAGCTGCAAAATCGTAAGAACACTTCTGGTTATAGCCCAACAAGATCCCGAGTCAAGAGTCAAGAGTCAACAGGAGGATAACTGTCGATTACTAAAGGGACTATTTAGGAGATCAGATATTTGATCCCAGGGCCTACAAATCTAAGATCCTCAAGAGCCCGCCGGTAATATCTCAGTAACTCAAAAACCAGGCAATCTCTCTGAATTTCACGGCTAAGCCCATACTCAGAAATCAGAGTCCATCCAATTGAGGTTTCGTATATTCTAGTAGAAATTTGTACTTACTTACGCAAAAAATCGCTTGAGTCAGATTTATGATTTTCTTGAAGTTCTAAACTACAAGAAAAGTTATCAGTCACGGAAACCCCTTCCTTAGATCCTATAATCATGAGATCGCATAGCCCTCAGATCCCATAACCCTGACTCCTACTCTATCCTTATTAACTCGTTCCCCATATTCCTTCTACCCGATTTCAATAATTTTCCGGTCCGGGTCTAATCGCCGGTTAGACGTATTTTGTGTGCGTCCCGACAATCTCGGAGTATACCGCGGAGTTTGAAAACTATAAATTCGAGACAATCGCCGCAACACCGAAGCTATTAGTTAGTCCAGGTTACAGAGTGATCATAGAGCTTATCAGATTTAGGCTATTGCATTTTACTGTATTTAAACGATAATTATAACTACTAGATGTCCTTAACAGGTGTGAAAATTTTGGCTCCGATTAGTGGAGTCCCGGAGTACGACTCCCCGGTCTCCCAGGCAGACATTCTCACCAAGAGTGCGTTGTCATTTGTCGTGATGCTCCACAGAGCTTTCAACCCCACCAGGAAGGAGTTGCTCTCCAAGCGTGAGGCTGTCCAGGCCGAAATCGATTCTGGCAAGCCTCTCACATTTATCAAAGATCCTGCTATGACACAGATTAGAAACGACCCAACTTGGCACGGTGCATTTCCAGCAAAGGGCCTTGCTGATAGAAGATCCGAGATCACGGGTCCTCCAGAACGTAAGATGGTTGTCAATGCCTTGAACTCACCAGTCAAGACGTACATGTCGGACTTTGAGGATAGTACTTCTCCTACATGGAGCAACGTTATCAACGGGCAAGTAAACTTGTATGATGCCATCCGTAAGCAAATTGACTTTACCAATGATGCCGGAAAGAATTACGCCGTTGACAGAACACCTCTGAGACATATTCCAACACTTATTGTACGTCCTAGAGGATGGCATATGGTTGAAAAACACATTTTGGTGGACGACGAACCTTTGAGTGCATCAATTCTCGATTTCGGGCTCTATTTTTACCATAACGCCAGAGAACTCGTGAGTCAAGGCATGGGGCCATACTTTTACCTCCCAAAGTTGGAACACCACCTAGAAGCTAAGCTCTGGAACGACATTTTCAATGTCGCCCAAGACTCCTTGCTGATCTCCAGAGGCACCATCCGTGCCACAGTCTTGATCGAAACCCTCCCTGCCGCATACCAGATGGAAGAGATCATTTATCAGCTTAGAAACCACTCTGCTGGTTTAAACTGTGGTAGATGGGACTACATTTTCTCCACCATCAAGCGTCTTCGTAACGATCCATCAAAAATCTTGCCAGACAGAGGCCAGGTGACCATGACCTCGCCTTTCATGGAGGCATACTGTAAGAGATTGATTAATGTCTGCCACAGAAGACAAGTCCACGCCATGGGAGGCATGGCTGCACAGATCCCTATCAAAAATGACCCTGTAGCGAACGATATCGCCATGACAAAGGTTGCTAACGACAAGTTGAGAGAAGTCACCATGCATTACGACGGTACTTGGGTAGCACACCCGGCGTTAGCTCCAATTGCCAACGACAAGTTCAACACTTTCATGCCCACTCCAAACCAGATCCATATCATACCTAGCGAGAACGTCTCCGAGGGTGATTTGTCCAACACCTCAATTGTTGGCGGGTTTATAACATCACAGGGGATAAGGGAAAACATCTACATCGCCTTGTGTTATATTGAATCCTGGATCAGAGGGTACGGATGCGTACCAATCAACAACTTGATGGAGGACGCAGCCACCGCAGAAGTTTCCAGACTTCAATTATACTCCTGGGTTAAGCATAAGGTAACTTTGAGTGATTTGGACTTACAAATCACCCCTGACATTGTAGAACAGATCTTGACCGAAGAAGTAGAGAAGTTGGTTGCAAAGTTTGGCAAAGGTTATAAGTTTGAAATAGCAGCCGAGTATTTGAAGCCTGAGGTGAGAGGAGAAAGTTTGGCCGAGTTCTTGACGACATTGGTCTATGATGAGATTGTTGAAGTTGGTGAAGAAGTAGATATTAGCACCTTACGTGACTGAACAGCGGATAACCGTTGCTAGAAGTCTTTCAAAGAACCCATTTTATAGCAATAGAAGTTACCAATTGAACAATATGTTCTGTAGTAAAGGGTGAAATACAGGTGTGTCCCAGGTATGCATGCTGAAAGTAATTAAACCGCTCAAAATGATTAGTGATCTATAGTTATGAAGGGAATCAGAATAATACGTAGAGAGCGTTGGCAGAAAACTGAACTCTCAGTCTCTCAACCCCCACTCAGTAGTGAGCAGATTAGTTGTTGTAGATTGCTAAGTAGTGCTCCTCTCTATCTTGGTAGGTCTTGTTAAGTATCAGCTCTCGTTACTATGAGCTCTCTCGTTACTTAGCAGGCCCCGCTACTTTTCGATATTTATCACCTCTCATTACTTACCACCTCTCATTACTTACCACCTCTCATTACTTACCATCTGTCAGTACTATCAGCTTTCTAGTCTCTTTTTGCATCTAATCTTACTACCCAATACTCACACTTAAACACATACGCACCCATTGCCTTCCTATCTCCACTATACGTAGACTCCACTCCTTCCTCTCTCTTTTTAAAAACAAATCCCATCGTTTTCGCTAATTCTATTAAATCGTCCCTAGAAAGCTCTAGTCCCTTCATTCTATCCTCGCTAGTCTCTTGAAAGTGCCAGAGTAGCGGACCAAAGTTGATCCACTTTCCATCGTCCTTCAAACAATACTTGATTGCCTTCAAATATTCAATTACATTGCTAGCGGTATCCAAGAAGAAACTCGTCACCACCACGTCATAATTGGCAAAGTTTGAGGTCCGAAAGTCGTTTGCGGCCTGGTCGTCGCTGTAAACTGGCGACACCTCCAAACCCGGGGGTCCATACAAGTCGATAAACGACCCAGCAGTCATAGACATTAGATCATCGTAGGGAATTGACGGTTTTGCCATCATCAAATCGTGAATCTCCGTGGGAGAGACGTCTGGGATAGTCACGGGCCGGAGTTGGTTCAACCGTTTCACCAGATGAGACGCTTTGTGGAGATACGGGAAAATCGAGTAGTTGTGGGCATACTTACAGTGGTTAAGGACAAAGTTGGACGCTAGCAACATGTGATAGCTGAATTCATTTCCCTGGCACCAAAATCCGGATTTAACGAGGTCCAATACGAGTCTACCGAGACCACACCCAGGAACAAGAACCTTAATCTTCTGGCGGGACAACTCGTCGGGGTATAACGTGATGAGCTCGTCCACAATCTTTTGGTAGCTGATCCTACGCTCCTCCTCTCCTTCACTACTCCACTCCCTCGCTAGTTGGAGTAGAGTTGAACTGACCTTTTCGTACTCTCCGTCACCAGCAGGCAGCCATTCATGAACGTTGGACGTGACTCCCCAATCCTGAGATATAATGAGAGCTAGCGCCTGTGTGAACTCTTGGTTCATAGTGATACACGCCTTTAGATCCTCGATATATTTAGGAAACCATGGAAGAAGTTCTTGTGACGCCACAGGGAGCAGGTTGTACTTATTTGTACGGGGAACAATGAGTTGGTCATATTCCCATTGATGGTAGTGGTAGAATGCCAGGAGAGTGGAGGTTAATGCTCTGTATTCTTCTATGTCTTCACTCATGGCTAGGGTTAGATTGATGAATTTACAGCCATTTAAAAATAGTGAGGTATATTAGTAAATTAGTGAGGAATACTATTAGATTAGCGTGGTATGTTATTAGAATAGTGAGAAACAATAATTCAATAGTGAGAAATAATAAATATTTACCTATTCTTACCAACAAATGATTATAGAATCTCACTAAAATTTTTTAATCCTCACTAAATTACTGAGAACAATTCTAGAATCAATAACTTCAGGTGAAAATATATAATAACTAGATAAACTAGATATTTCGATGTTTGAATAGAGCCAGCTGAGCTAGTTGGGCACCATTATCAACATAAATGCAAGATGCACACCCAACAACTCTCCAGGTGTCGAATTTTACATCAATTTCTCATATTTACATAGAATTATCCTGCTTGAACTCTTCCCACGTCTTCTTCAATATGATAAATACTCCATTACAGATCAGTTCCGAAGTCTTGTCACCTTTGCATTGTGAAGCCAACTTGTCTGGATGAATAGAACTGATCACTTTCATGTACTGAATCTTCACTTGCTTGGGAAGCATCAATTCATTGAGAGTCAAGTGACGTAACGAGGATTTGACAGCGATTTTTGCCGGAATAATAACGTCCAAGTTTGTAAGCAAATTACGGAGATTGTTTTGTTTCAGCTGAGCCCACGACTGGATCGTAGAGTTGATGCGATCTTGTTCGAGTGGGTCAATCGAATTTGCTTCAGTGGTAGGAGATGGTGATTTCGTAGCTGTAGATGTAGTTGGTGTAGCTGCTGGTTTAGAACGTTCCACCGGAGCCTTATTTACAGGTTTAACCTTATAATTATCTGGATTAACAACCTTGTCGACTCTTCTTTTCCCATCCATAACCTTCTTATCCACCACACCCAATTCCTTGATAAGAATCAAGTAATTCTTCAAACTGAGTTCAAACTTCTCCAGAAGCTCAAGCACCTCGGCTTTGGTTGTGATCAACTTCGAGTACCAGTACTTGACTGGCTTGCTGGCTATGGAGTTGGAGTTAGAAATCTCCTCTGTTCCCATTAAACCAAGTCCCTCTTCAATACGTTCTAAACTATCCTTAAGCTGACCAAGTTGTTTGTAAACTGCAGCCAAATTCGAGAGTATAATCACTCTATTTTCGTGTCTGGCTGGTAATCCGTTCAAGCATGAGAGGTAGTACGTAAGAGCTTCGCCATAATTACCGGAAATAAAAGCTTTATGGGCAGCAGCCTTAGAAGTGATGTAATCAATCTCCTCGAATTGGTTCAAGGGTGTGTTTACGCGATGGGAACACGTCGTCTGGGGATGAGACGAGATCCCCAACAAATCAAATTCTTTGGTTGGAATAGGGGTATGTAACTTAGATGCCACATTGGTTGATTTAGCGGTTGATGATCCATTAGATGATCCATTAGATGATCCATTTGATGATCCATTAACTTTATCAATTCCACTATCACGTGATTCGAGATTCTCACGTGACTTTATTTCGGTCTTAACTGGAACACTATTTGGTCTAAATGATGGGGACCTAGAAGGTAAAGGAGATGATCTGGATGCTAAATTCTCCAGAGATTGAGAAGACCTTGAAAAAAACTCTTGTGAGGTATTTGAAGCTGGAGATCTCGCACCATTTGGTCTAGTAGAATTTTGAACAGTACTCGTACGTGGCCCCACAGAATTCCGAGGAGACTGTTCATGTTGTGGCCCAGCAGAATTCCGAGGAGACAGCTCATGTTGTGGTCTTTGCTCACCGTCCTGTCCCTTCCCTCTAACTTTATTCATCGCTGCTTCCTTTACCTTTTCATACCTCTGCTTTGCTCTCTCTTTCTCGCGTTCCTTCTGTAATCTTATGATCCTCTCGATCTCATCGTGGTCGAAGTTTTCTGAGTCCGAGCCGTAGTCTAACTCCTCCTCGTTTCCGATTCCGTACTTTTTCTCTACGGCATCAGATTTATATTTTACCTGGGTCTTCATCCATGCTGGAACATTCGATTGTTCTTGGTGTGATTGAAACTGACTCAAATTCTTCATCACAGTTTTCTTAGATATGGAAAGAAACTTGTTGGCATTCGAGAACATGGTTTGTCCAAGCTCATTAAAATTGATACCCAAATCTGGACTTCTAGAGGGTTCAGCTCTGGAGTTTCTTCCTGAGTCTCGAGACGAGTTTCCAGAGTCTCCTCTGCTCATTATATAATTGACACATGCTTGTAAGTCCATTCCTTTCTTCATTATGGCTTCGTTGGCATCCTCGACGGAGAAGCCTATGTCAATTAGTTCAGCTAGAAGTTCATCTCTAGAGTCATCTTTAGGACGATTAGTAGCTGGAGCCGGGGCTGGTGCTGGAGTTGGTGTCTCTGATATTATAGACGACACCGTCAGATTGTGCAGTTTTCTATGAGGTGGAGGTGGAGGTGCAGTAAATGCATCAGTAAACTCGTCATCCAACAACGATCCGCCCCCTACTGGTTTCGTGAAGATTGCAAATGGGTCCTCATTTGAAGACATATAAGATCCAGGAGTATTCTGTCCAGATCCAGTGTAAGAATTAGAATTGTTGGTAGCCTTATTGAGATTGTTGTTTGAGTTGGTGCTAAAGATATTGCCAGTACCGTAAATATTACTAGTGTTGTTAATATTATTTGTGTTGTTAATATTGCCAGTACTGCCAGAATTGTTGTAATTAGTGTTGTTGCTAGAAATATTAGTGTGGTTGCTGTTAATGTTAGCGCTATTGCCGGGATAATTTGATGCGTGACGTTGAGGAGTAAGTACGCTAGGTGATGATGTTCTTGAGGGCGTCGCCGTTAAAGGTGTGTCCCACAACGACAGATTCATGGGGCTATTTCCCTTACCATCGTTTTTCTTCAGACGTTCTGACAACGGCAAATTATTTGCTTTAGTTGTGCTTTTGTTAGTAGCAGAACTGAAGAGGTCAGCAAACGCATCTTTCTTGGGTGGCATGGTAAGGAGTGTGACGTGGAGGTTACGTTGAGAGTTCAGAATGATAACAGAGATTGGAGAGCTAGCGCGAGAGAAAACGTGATTTAGCGAGGAATAGTAATTTAGCGAGAAAAAATGGTTTTAGAATACTTCCTAGAATATTGTTAGAATTGTATATATAGCCATATAAGGTGTTAATGGTTATTGTGGTTAGATATATGTAAGTATTACTAGTGGTTTAAATGGTCGCATGCAAGTTTTCTCAAAAAAGGCTAATATTCAATGAATTCATTGTACAATTCATTCTTTCGTCGTTCTTTCTTCTAGCGAGAACTTCTTAAATCCTCGTTAAATTACCGACAAATAGAAATATTATTAGTGGAAGAATTGGTACTTTTTAGAACTATTACGAGTAATAATCTAACAAAGTCTAATATCTTACATTTCAACATAATTTATACATTCTATACATACATACTGATACAATCAGTACCTTCATTATCCCCTACTCTTCATAGTTCTTCCTAGTCCTCGTCATATGCTTCCCTTACTCTTCCATACCATAAGTCGTGTATCGCCCAATTCCATCTCATCCAGAAAAAATTTCAGAATCAAATAGAATACAACCACTATCACCACCACACATCAATATGCATTTAATGTACACTTTAGGAGCTGACGGCAAGAGAGTCTATACCTTGGAAAAGAATAGCCCGGACGGAGAAATCACCAAGTCTGCTCACCCAGCCAGATTCTCCCCAGATGACAAATATTCCAGACAAAGAGTCACTTTAAAGAAGAGATTTGGTTTGTTACCAACCCAACAGTAGAGAATTCTGAAGAATCCTCAGTAGGAACTGGAGAAGTCGGTTATAGTGGGCTATTTCTAAGCAGATTTACATCGTGCTAGCTATATCCTCGCTATTCTAATCGTCATGAACATCACCACTAATACTCGTTAGATTCTACTGAAGCTGTCACATTTCCAGTGACGTCTAGACAGATTAAAGCTGTTAGCATTACATTACTTCTAGCACTAATGTTAGTGGATCAACCTATCAAATTTTGTACAATAATAAACAGGTTTTGTGAAAAGTTGTAGTATAACTAATCAATGTAGATATGAATGGAGATAATAGATTTTGTGAGGAAGAAGGGAGTTAGTAACAAATGAACTGCCGTTGTGAATTATAGTTAGCGGTAGCTCCAGCTTATAGTGTGTCTAGCTATTCCTATTGTCTATGAGAGTGAGCTTAAGAAGTTGTCTTAGAGTTACCCAATTAAATAAATGATTAATATATTGCTCAACAGATGGCTCTCCTTTAAATGCTTTTCCACGGGATTTTCTTCAAATGCTTTTTTAGGGGCTCTTCTCTCACTGGGTTGACCATAGGAAATTACATATTACCCCAATAATTTAACGTAAGCAACGGGATGATCTCTCTAGACTCGAGTGATAAAATGTTCATTTTCTGGCATTTCCATACCTCATTTTGAATATCAATCATTTATCAATCAGGTTGGGATCAATAAGGATTCTATCTATTATAATGGTTCCTTCTTTAGGCCAGTTGCTTCCAAATTGAACTCGGCATTACGGAGATAACTCTCCCACATCTGAGAGAGAACTTCTGTGTCTAAATTGTTCCGTATCACTTCTTGAAGACATTTGTTTACTGTCACCACTGATTCATTCAAGTTTTCCTGTATGTTAGTATATTCCCAGAGCAAAGAGATGGGATTGCAGAGGCAATTTTGAATAGTATATCTTCGAATATATCAGTATATCTCCGTATATATCAGAAAACCCTCGGAGATATCAGTCTCTCCTCGTATATATCAAAATATCAGTATCTGCTTGTTCTGCCAACACCAACCACAGTCTTTGTGGTAAGATAGGTAGTTTCAATTTATTGCCCTGATAAACATATTCTTGAAAACATTAATGGCTATCACAATCAAAGCGTCCAAAGTACTCTAAGCCAGTAGCAGCCCATGAGTTGGCATATTCCAAATATTCATCATTTGATTATAGAGCACCAAATATCACCAGACCAGATATCTGACCTCACGCAATTACTCCACACTTTACGGTACTTACCATATTATTTATGATTCTCGAGAGTAAGGCATTCTGTGCCTGTTCATGTGGGTTTTCCATATTAAAGATGTGGAGGTGGCTGTAAATTTAATGTTTGTTTTGTTTATTTAAGTATGCCGAGTACACGACTTTGTATATAATATTTATATGCAGGCTTAGTGATAAGAGTGAAAGAAGGTGTTAAAACGGCAGACTAAGAAGGCTAAGAGGAGAGGGTGACCATTAGATAAGGATGGTGTAATTAAAAGAGATGCTTAAGAATTTTAATTGAACGTTCCTTCTTTCTTAGTGCTAATAAATGAAGGATTGTAACTTTTCAGTGAATAGTACAGATCAATTACGTCTCTGGCTCTAGAGAAATTCCCCACAACATATTTTGTTATTCATCTTCGTCATCTGCCGATGTCTTTGTCTATTTTGGTAACCTTGTTTCCTTGACTGGTTTATTCGCCTGGTGCTGTGTATTGACTATTCATATTGGATTCGTGGTGGCCTGTAAGGCACAATTATTTACCAGAATGACTGATTTGGTTTACGGATCTCCTTTACAGCCATATGGTTCATACTCTTCCCTTGCATTTTGTTGTATTGCCATCCTTATTAAGAACTTTACCGTCTTCTTAGGTTCTCCATTTAACTACAAGGTTTTTTTTTACTGGTTACATCGTTTTACTTATTATCATGTGCTTTGGCTACAAGTACTACAAAGACTTCAATTATTGCTCCTGAAGACGTCGACTTGTTCACTTTCAGACACTTCATTGATGCCGAAGCTGACGATTTCGCTGAAGAAGACGCCCAAAAAACTATTAAAGAAGCTGAAGGTAAACCAAGAGATAAGGAGTACCATGAGACCTTTTGGGCTGGTTGCTGTAGAAGCTCTAATTACTCATCTCTTTACATCGTAACTTTAGTTATTAAATTGTTAAATAAGCTTAATTCTGTAAAGCTTAATTTCTGTAAAACCTAATTTCTGTAAAACTGAAAACCATTGACGTCATTACCTTTTTCAAGCTTGTATACTGGATGGATGTTACTTGTCTTCAGTAGCCTACTAATAAATATGGTCGTAACTTTGAAGATTTAGTTGCTCCAAGTTTTATGACACTCTGTACCTTTAACCTCACCACCGTTAGCATCGAAATACCAAATAATATTCATTTTTAAAGAAAAATACGTCAAAATTGACATACTAAAAAATATTTATGGATAAGATTATTTTATAAAGTCTCAAGAATATGCAAAAAAAAGATAATGAAGAATTGTTGATGTTACTGATCCTTGGATTGGGACTCCTGGATACCGGAGCTATGGAGGTTGAGGCTACGCTAGGGGTATATATAGAGGAGAGGGTTGGTTAGGTTCAAATTTTGGAAATTTTTGAATTGAAGTGGTGGAAATGTGGTTGAAATGTGACGGAAATGAGATATATATCTATCATGTGTGTACTATGGTATTATTCAATGTTTATTCTCATGGATATTGATGGTATTACTAACTATACACTAATTGAAGAAATGATGATAATATACTCATCAATATTTGATGACGTTAGATTGACCAGTTCTCAATAATATCCCCACGAGTAACTGAGCGATGGTTCTTTTGGAGCAACTTTAATTCTAAATTGATTTAAGCTCTTAAGAGAAGCTAGCTGATTATTATAGTAACAATCAAATCGATCAAATTGATTTTGGTCAAATAGAAGAATTCAAAGATTATCTTATTGAAGCTAAAATAATTCGAAATAAAATAAATTTCAATTTAAAAATTCAGCTCACTTTGATCCACTATTCAAACAACTTGAGGACGTAAAATTGAAGGAGGGATAATATTGGTCAAATAAAGAGTCTTGTACTACTTTAGTAGACAAATTATGATCACTCATATTCATTTCTAATAAAATTACCTAAATAGCTAATAGTTGGATAAGCTGGACCGATCTAGTTGACTATATCAGGATCTAAATGATCGTATTAGTCCATTCTCTGACTAATCGCGGTATGTCACTAGCTATTCAAACTGACTGAAAGTATGAATATGCATTATGGAGGTTCACAAATTCACATCTTTGACTAATATCTAATCTGAACAATTCACGAAAATATCTGCGACCAGTATTTGTCCATATATCTGTCAATTACCTCACAATATATTTCTATAACTGGCATTCGTAGAAATGTTCACAGAAGTAAGAAGCAACGAAATCAAAGAAACTCGATTTTACCTCTTTTTCTTGAATATTTCAAAACATAGCAACCAAATGGAATTAGATACTATAATTGAACCGAGCAATAGTACAGTCCCGAGTCTAATTGAATTAAGCCATGGTACAATCCTGAGTCTAATTATTATATACCGAGGGACATAAATATCTCCTTTCCGGACCTAACACACGAAGCCTGAAAAACTTCAAGATACGGCAGGGCTTCATAGGACGTCATAGAGGTCGTAGAGGAAAATTAAGACGTGATGGAACATGTGGCTTAAACTGCGAACAACAACACTCAGCTATAGTTCCACAACTTTCATATACGGCTATCGATTACCTCGTCCATTCCTTCCAGAAGCTGATGATTTAAGCTTCCCAACAATGTGGATTTGCTTAAAGCCTACTGGGCCAAAATTGGAGCAAAACTTCCAATTAAAGTAATCCATTTTTTGCACCGCAAAAGAGAACACTCAGAACCAATGGTGAAAATATCGTTTTGGGAACTACGTAAATCACTATCCGTTGTGCAACTATTTCAGGGTTGAGGAATTTCCCAACCACCAATGAGAGTGTCTGTCCTTGCCGAGTACAATATGATCACACCCTTTTCTTGCTGTTATGTCATTATGATGGACCCTTGAATTATTCGTGTATCGTTATTTTAGTAGTAGATACCAAAATAATGAGACCATTTTGATCTAGACCACTTTTTTAGCTATATTTCTTCCAGATACTCCAATAATCAAGTGAATATTGTTGCAACTACCCCAAATAGTAGTTATCAATTCAGAAATAGCCTATATGGGGTATTTGTTATGCATTGTAGTCCGGTTAACACTCAAGCCCGGTTATGCACACAAGCCTGGTTATGCACTCTGGTCCAGATATGCATCGTCAACTAAATTGAGATCATTAGCCTGCACATAATCGATCACGCAACCAAACTTGGGACGTCACATTCAGAAAATAAAGTATAATTGGCGAAGAGCATCTGCGTATTTGGTCCCACGGCCCGCGGGAGTCAAAAAAAAAACACAATCAAGTCCCACTAGATTGTTAGTACATCAAGGTTGAACTAAATCAGTTATACCTTGGTCACTTTTCTTTTCCATTTTCGATAACACAAAAATCCGTACTGTGCCAATAATACAAACCACCGTAAAGCTCTGTTGGATTACGACGCCTGTGTGATATTTGTATACGAGCACCCGATACTTTGTGTGATACGAACCCTGCAGTCGAATTGTATTGTTGAAAACGACAGCATAAGTTTTCGAAAATTATTAGTTGCCGAATACGGATGGCCTGTGATATTCAAGATTTCCAATTTCGTTCAACAATAGGATTTTGTGTGCCGTTGATATCTCATGAAGCTTCCTCTGATTGTACATAGTTGTGGGCGTATGATGATAAATTCGTAAACCATTCGAGATACGTATTGAAAAAAAACTTCTGATTGTTAACTGGAGGCATATAATGAAGTTTCCTTTAATTGCTAACTGGTGGAATTTAATGGACCTTTCATGGACCTAAGATGAACAGGAAAGTCTGTAGTTGTAAATTCTAGGCATGAAATCTCATTCTTAATATCTTGACGCGCTGTTACTAAGTAATAGTGGAGCTATCTCCTTTGACTTTTGTTTGGAGCTTCCGTTACTTCGTAATTTAAAATACTTGAACCTAAATCAGCGAGATTATCAGCAACTCTCTATGCTTTCACCTCAGAGGGAATAGAAATCTCCTCATAAAGTAATTGAAGACAATAAAACACCAATTTACGGGAAGGTGTATGGATTAGGAAATTTTATTTCAACAATTAACTTTCCATTCGCTCTGGATATCACTTTTGTGCTCAATCTTATGCAGATGAATCCACCACTAGTCGTTTATTTTTCGGTCTTACCAGAAAATAAAGCCTGCAGACATTGTTCATCCCGACTGCCTACTGCAGTTTATTTGCAACCTTTTTCTTGGAACTTTTGGTAACAAATCCAGACACCTGTAAACCAAATATGAATGGCTGGAAATATTATATAAGAAGGGAAGTCTTCGCTTAGTTACTTCACGATATTATATCCAAACATCACATTCGCTCAGTCTTCAAATGTTAAAGCGCTTTATTTTTTTTGCAATCGTGAACTTCGGTCTTGTGTTGGCCCGAGTGATCACCCAAGACACTGTTGACAGTGGTCTTATTGATCTTTCTATTGGTGATATTGTCATCTCTGATAACGTCTATTGGTCTATTATCAACAATGCTCTCAGTGTATTCACAGGTACCCTTCAAGTTGGAACTGGTGCAGGATTTTACATCACCAGTAACAACAATTTGATTGCATTATCAGTCACCCTCCTCGGTTTATTAAACTCAATTGAGAACAAAGGTATTGTGTCTTTTAATTCTGTTCTTTCTTTGACTGCCCCGATTTATACTCTTGCTGGTTTATCCTTCAGTAACGAAGGTGAAATGTACTTTGGCGGCGACGGTTCCGTTGGCATTCCAGTTATGTCGATCACCTCAATCAACTGGGAAAACGATGGATTACTTACTTTCTTCCAAAACACAAGAAGCACTGGATTTGTCACACTTGGACTTCTTGGAACTTCGATTTCAAACGAGGGAACCATCTGTCTTATCAACCAAAGTTATCAGCAAACTACCGGGATTCAAGGTTCAGGTTGTATTGATGCTGGTAAAAATGCTAATATTTGGATTCAAAACTCTTTGTTGAGTGTTGACCCAGACCAGACCATCTACTTGTCAAGCTCAAGTTCAAGTCTTCGAGTTGAAGCTTTGAGTTTTGCTCAAACTTTCAAAGTTGCAGGTTATGGTAATGGAAACATCATTGGTTTGAGTTTACCTTTGAATATATTAAACCCATATTCCTATAATACTGGAACAGGAATTTTGCAACTTAACTTCCCCCTCCTAAACCAGAAGTTTCATATTGGAAAAGGCTACACTCCAGGTTTGTTTAGTGTCGTGAGTGCTAATTACGGTGCTGGTATCATTCCTATTCTTGGTGGAGCTGTCAGTTATAGTGGTCCAGTACCAGCTGGTGCTACCACGCCCGACGCATGTTCTCCATGTAAGCCTCTTCCTTCCCCACCAACAAGCTCATCGTCTTCGTCGTCAGCACCTTCGTCTGCTCCATCGTCTGTTCCATCATCTGGTCCATCATCTGGTCCATCATCTGGTCCATCATCTGCTCCTTCGTCAGCTCCTTCGTCAGCTCCTTCGTCTGCTCCATCGTCAGCTCCTTCGTCTGTTCCATCATCTGGTCCATCATCTGCTCCTTCGTCAGCACCTTCGTCAGCTCCTTCGTCAGCTCCTTCGTCTGTTCCATCATCTGCTCCATCATCTGCTTCATCGTCTGCTCCATCATCTGCTCCTTCGTCAGCACCTTCGTCTGCACCTTCGTCTGCTCCATCGTCTGCTCCATCGTCTGCTCCATCGTCTGCTCCATCATCTGCTCCATCATCTGCTCCTTCGTCAGCACCTTCGTCAGCACCTTCGTCTGCTCCATCGTCTGCTCCATCGTCTGCTCCATCGTCTGCTCATTCATCAGCACCTTCTTCAGCACCATCTTCAGCTCCTTCGTCTGTTCCATCATCTGCTCCATCATCTGCTCCATCGTCTGCTCCATCGTCTGCTCATTCATCAGCACCTTCTTCAGCACCATCTTCAGCACCATCTTCAGCACCATCTTCAGCACCATCTTCAGCACCATCTTCAGCACCATCTTCAGCACCATCTTCAGCACCATCTTCCGGAGCATCTTCTGGAGCAACTTCGGAAGCTTCGTCAGGAGCATCTTCTAGAGCAACTTCGGGAGCTTCGTCAGGAGCATCTTCAGGTAACAACAATGGTGGTGGAAACGGTAGTGATACTGCTACAGGAACTAAAACTTCCACAGGAAATGGTGATGCCACAAGCTCCGGGACAGTTACCGATAGCACAGGAGAGCCTACCGGAACCGGTTCAGGTTCTGGGAATGGAGGATCTGGTTCTGGTAGTGGAGGACCTGGTTCTGGCAGTGGAGGATCTGGTTCTGGCAGTGGAGGATCTGGTTCTGGCAGTGGAGGATCTGGTTCTGGCAGTGGAGGATCTGGTTCAGGATCTGGTCCTGGTTCTGGTAACGGATCTGGTAACGGATCTGGTTCAGGATCTGGTAACGGATCTGGTAACGGATCTGGTCCAAGTTCTGGAAACGCAGGTTCTGGTTCTGGTTCTGGTCCAAGTTCTGGAAATGGAGGTTCTGGTTCTGGTTCTGATTCTGGTCCAAGTTCTGGAAATGGAGGTTCTGGTTCTGGTTCTGATTCTGGTCCAAGTTCTGGAAATGGAGGTTCTGGTTCTGGTTCTGGAAACGCAGGTTCTGGTTCTGGTTCTGGTTCTGGTTCTGGTTCAGGTTCTGGTAACGCAGGTTCTGGTTCTGGTAACGGTTCTGGTTCTGGTAACGGTTCTGGTTCTGCAAATGGAGGATCAGGTTCCGGTAATGGTTCAGGTTCAGGGTCCACAAATGGGTCTGGAAGCAGCTCTGGAAGTAGACCTAGTTCAGGCTCAAGTTCAGGCAGCAGTGCCAGCTCCAGTCCTACAATAATCCCAGACTCAGGATCCAACAGAAAGGCAACCGCTTCATTATTGGCACCAGTTGTAATTTTGATGGGACTCTTGGTCGTCTAAGACTTGAGAGTTCTCATATTTAATACCCATTCCTAGTAATTCTTTCTAACCTCGTTTTTCAACTTTCGGTTAAGCTTTATGTTTCATTAACATTCTATTGGTTTGTGTTTATAAAGTGTTCTCTTCAATTATTTATTTGTGTTTAGTTGTATAAATAACGTGCAACTACCATCTTCTATGATATTGTAAAGAATTGAAAGGATCGGAGTTAGTACTCAAAGGAGCAGTGAAAACAGGTGAATTATAGGCCCACACTGTCTTATTTACCTCTATTTGAAATTCGCCGATTTCCTCATTATTCCCACCCTACTTCTAGCTCAAGTCATGGTTCACTATGTTGCCCTACAATATTCAAAACCTGGCCGAAGCCATTCGTCAACAATTGTTCATCTGGTGACTGTAGAAGAAACTCCGAGCAATTTACGGTCTTTGAATAATGGCATCATCCCACTCAACTCTTTCGTCTACCCTTTCCATCAGATTAATTATATAATCTGAGACGTGCACCTACCACCTTTATTTCTCGTAAGAGGTTGTAAATTCAGTGAGCGGCCGATTCACAACTACTCCACCAGTACAGTAACTACCGCCAATACTACTTAGTCCAAATCACTACTACCTGTCATATATAGATAATACTTACCACACCATTCTATAATTTTCTCGGACTTTATTGAGATCATTAAGAACTTCAATTATTAAAGCAGATTAGATCATTAAGAACTTCAATTATTAAAGCAGATTAGATCAGTACGAGACTTCCAACCAACTTTTGATAGGCGAAACAGTATCAGAATTGAACAGATTATAGTCAAATTAGAAATATTGAGATAGTTACAATTTTCTGTTAAAGCATCTCCTAATATTAATTATCAGATAACTTCTCTTAATATTACTCACTATGGATATTGTTCAAACGGTCCTCTTAACCTTTCTTGTGGGTCTTTTACTCACCCTTTTTATCTTCCTAGTTCAATCAGGACAGTTTGCTGCCTCCAGCTCAAAATCCCCCTTCTACAAACCTTCATTCCTCATTCTTGGAGCCAACAACGCGGGTAAAACAGCCCTCTATCACAGATTTATCGATGAGTCTGAAGGCAGAGAAAAGAAACTTACACCTACTGTTTCTTCAATAGAAATGTCGGCCACTGAAATCAACTTACCTTTCGCCAACCAATCTATCTCCAAGAAATTTCAGTTAATCGACTTCCCTGGCCACGTCAAGTACTCTCAATTGTTAAACAAGTTGATTGTGGAAGATGTCACGTTGCCGAAAATAAGAGGTGTCATCTACGTCATTGACTCGTCCTCCAGAAGCTCGGGTGACTTGGAATTGTCTTCACAATTTCTCTTCAACTTACTTTCCGTCACCGAGAAGATGCACAACGGTATTGACTTCTTGTTTGCCGTGAACAAAAGCGAGGCATTTGACTCGATTCCTATTCACAGGGTCAGACAGCTGTTGGAAGAAGAGATTAATAAGTTGGTACAGAATGAGTTGAATAGCGTGGATAAGAACTCCGGAATTGATAAGGCCGACGATGGTGAGTTCAATATCGGGCACGAAACCTTGAGAGAGTTTTGGTTGTCAGTAGTAGGCAGTAGTAAGGGGAAGTTTACATTTGATAAGCTAGAGGGGAACATGGATTTCATAGCAGGATCTGCGATGACGGGAAGTGTGAGTGGATGGGAGAATTGGTTGGATGAAAAGGTGGTTAACTAAGTTATGGGACAATTGATCTTCACCGCTAGGCTGTTTAGAAGTTTTATTCGAAATTCCAAGCTTACGTTTTGGTTATTAACAGAGAATCTCTGCCAACGTAAAGTATGTTGGACTTTCAGATATTCATCCATGTTAAACGTTTATCAGCTATATCACTCAAAATTTTAAATATTTGACGAATCATCTCAAGAAGCAGTTCGGTGAAAGTTATATCCGTGTTTCTTGTATGGATAATTCATTACGGTACTGAAAACATATTTATGACGGTGATCTACACAAAATAGCTATTTGATTAGCTTCAACGATACTTTTCGAAGTAATTGACGTTTACTGAAGTCCTGGATGTCTAGAATCTTCATGTATATTGTTATGTAGTTATGAGATCTTTAAGATTTACTGAGCGAAGAATGTATCCTCGATAGCGAAGCATGTTTCCTCGATAGCGAAGCAGGATCTCCCCAGTCATAAGCCGATAATCTTGGAGTGTTTCCTTTAAAGTGTTACTCTAAGAAATTCATAATGCTCGTGGACACTCCGGTACGCATTCTCTAGTGCCGAGTACTGAGACGACTTAGACTAGCAAATTCCTTTGGATTCACTTTCAAACCGTTGTTTATCATCCGGCCTGCAGCTATTTCAATTCATTCTTTGGAACCTCTGGAAAAAGTAAGCCTTCCTGTATCTTCTGATTCCTCGACCTATTATGCTTTATTTTCAAATAGTTCTGAATTCTCTGTCTATATATCTCCTGATGGAGGCTGAACTGCTTGAACGCAAATTTGACGATCTCCTCTGACGTCACATCGAGTTTGGTCTGTGTCTCTTTGAGTTCCTTGAGAATTGATTCGTATTTAGAAGACTTAGCAGCGGTTCCTGCCGCCTGGTCGGTGTCGGCCTTGGGCTCTTTCGCGGCTTTACCCGGAAGATAACTCTTTAAACTGTTCCATAAATACGGTTTAAGCACCTCCAGCTCCTTCGTCAATGTCTCTACTTTTTCCTGCAATGTCGCTTTCTCCTTGACCAAGTCTTGGTATGCCAGGGGTTTGATGGGGGTAGCAAAATGTTCATCCGACAAGTGAGAAGGACACACGTAGAAGAAATCGACCTTATTGGAGGAAATGAGGACTGTGGTGGTTGCTTTGTAGCATATCAAACACGACTTGGAATCCGTGTCGGATACACGTCGGCTCAGGTAGTCGTTGACGAACGGGGGCGCTCTGTTCATGGTGGTAATAGTGAATAAATGCGACAGACTTGCGACAAAACTATTAAATTCGACAGATAAGATTGATCAATGTGAGACACATAATGCGACAAATGAATATGAACAGCAGATTTGCGACATGCGACATATTTGCAACAAGTTTTGACTACCCAAATATAAATCAGTGCTTTCCTCTATAGAATATTCGAGTGGATCTCATAAACCAGTTCTATATACAATTGAATATATTATGCAAAATTATTGCAATCTTGAATAATTCAGTAAGTACATTTGCAGCCAAATGTAAATTATATCAATCGAGATTATGGAAGGTCCCCACTATCTATATATTTGGAAACTAATTTACGTTTAGTACTGGATTACACAATTTACTTCTAATACATCATATTGCTTCTCCAATGAACACAGGATTAAAGTCTTAAATCTGTTCATTGAGTCCATACAGAGACGCAAAGATGGGATAGTATACCAGGGTGTTTAACTAGTAGCATCGCTATATTTAACAAATAGTTACTCTTTATTTTTCCTTAAATTATTGCTTAGAGATGGTATTGTGGATATTTACAGAATTTGATATTGGGTCGTGTGTTGACCATTGAAGTTACATAAGAAGATAAATCAATACGGTTCATATACATAAATCGTACGCTTTCTAAGTTAAATTTAGTTTTCTTCGCAAAACTTTAGTGCTTCCTAAGATATAGACGCCCTCTAATCTACACTATTATCTCCAGATTACTCTACGTTTAGTCAACATTTACACGTGATGTGGTTCACGTGACAATATATAAATATCAATTCCTTAGTATCCACCAATCTTAATCACTTCTGGATTGCATGGTACTGGATGGTTGGTCAGCAGGTTATAAATAGCTAGGGTCAACTGGCCCCCGCTCGGCTAAGAAATTTTGACGGCAAGTGTAACTACCAGAATAATGGCCCCGGGTTTAATATATATAAATTTATAAATATATTTAGAGAATATAAACTCTTTATATTATTCACTCGTATTCTACTTGGGTGATATTTCGTACTATCAGCATCATTTCAAATTCCCGAACATCTACATAGACGGTTTTCTGCCTGTAGTAGCTCTCAGTGTCTCTCCGCCTACCACACAGATCTCCGATCCATTCTCACCCGACTTTGCACTCCGCTTCTTCCACACCCCGGTCTCAGAATGTAAACAAGATTCTTCTGCACATAGTACCTTCCAGAACGAGCGAGGAAGGTGGAAGCAAACACTAAAAGAGTAAAATATGTGGTCGTGTACTTCCAAATCAAAACCACCCCGTATAGAAATTCTACAACAAGACAAGAAAGACTAAGATTTCTTGTCGTATAATAAAGTCGTTCCCCTACCGATATCAAGGGACACGTCGTACTACTTGGGAGATTGCAAAATTCAACCATTTTCAATGCACAGTGAAGTACAGAAGTTACTATGTGTCTACCCCACTTCTTGTAGTACCCTCTTCCCCTTACGAATTAATTGATTCTTGCTCTTTCTCTAGCTCGCTCGCTTGCTTCTCGCTACTTTGCTGTGAACATGTGACCAAAACTATGGTCGTGTCCCGACCGACAATACATATAAATCAGTTAACACCCCCTACCCAAGGTGGATATAAGATCGAAGACCTAGTAGCATATATATAACCACAATACACACCCGATGTGATTTCGAGGAGGTTTCTAGCATATCTACACGCGCGCGTGGTCCTGACCACTCTCCAGGCGGTCAGTACGGAAGGCGCAAATTTTCACGATGGTCCCGAAAATTCATTTCACAAACCACAACAACACTTTCTTCCCCCAATCCTCCATTAAAATTTTGATAATCAATCAAAACCAATCCCAACAACAACAACATCGCAACTGTTATTAGTACAATCATCTTCCAAGACCCTGATTGTCCTTTACCTGTTTTTATCCGTTGTTCTAAACCCCTTAACCGAGGAACCCCTGAATCGCCATCGTTCAGCCAAAAGTAAGTAGTTTAATAAGTGAAATCTAAAAAGACTCGAAATACCTTAGAGACGAGCTGGTTGAGCTAACTGACTGAAAACCGGACTAGAGACAGCTGGTTTAAATTTTTGGTACCGTAATTTAGAAGTAATTGAGAAAGCATAGCTGATAGAACAAGACTAATTTAAGGAGCTTTAGACTTCCTCGAGCTCTTAGTAATATTCTGGCAATTAATAAGCACCATTCTACAACTATTCAATTTATCTGCCCTCAAACAAGTTTTAAATTAAAGTACCACATTTCAATATCTGAAACATTACTAACATTACAGACTGGCACATATAAATACATAGACATAATGTCAGATCATCAAGAAGCTGACATCGATTCCATCGTCGATCGTTTGCTCGAAGTTCGTGGTTCGCGTCCCGGAAAGCAAGTAACACTCCTTGAACATGAGATTAGATACTTGTGTACCAAAGCACGTGAGATCTTCATCCAACAACCAATCCTCTTGGAATTGGAAGCGCCTATCAAAATCTGTGGTGATATCCACGGACAATATTATGACTTGTTACGACTCTTTGAATATGGTGGATTCCCACCAGAAGCAAACTACCTTTTCTTGGGTGATTATGTCGACAGAGGTAAACAATCTTTGGAGACTATCTGTTTGTTATTAGCTTACAAGATCAAGTACCCTGAAAACTTCTTCATCTTAAGAGGAAATCACGAATGTGCCAGTATCAACAGAATTTATGGTTTCTACGACGAGTGTAAGAGAAGATATAACATCAAGTTGTGGAAGACCTTCACTGACTGTTTCAACTGTCTCCCTATTGCTGCCATAATTGACGAAAAGATCTTCACCATGCATGGAGGTTTGTCACCGGACTTGAACTCCATGGAACAAATCCGTAGAGTTATGAGACCTACTGATATTCCAGACGTTGGTTTGTTATGTGACTTATTGTGGTCTGATCCAGATAAGGACATTACAGGCTGGTCGGAAAATGACCGTGGTGTCTCCTTTACTTTTGGTCCTGACGTTGTATCGAGATTCTTACAGAAACACGATATGGATTTGATTTGTAGAGCCCATCAAGTCGTGGAGGATGGGTACGAGTTCTTCTCCAAGAGGCAATTGGTCACCTTGTTCTCAGCTCCAAACTACTGCGGTGAGTTTGACAACGCCGGTGCCATGATGAGTGTGGATGAAAGTTTGTTGTGTTCATTCCAAATCTTGAAGCCTGCCGATAAGAAACCAAGATTCCCTCCAGCCGGTGCCGCCAGGCCCGGAGCTACCCCTAGAAAAAAGAAGGGTTCAAAATAAGCTAGCGAAGATACACCATTGCCTGAGTATTAGATCTCATGGCTGAGTGTTGGTTTGCTAGCTTGTGTTGGTCATAAGTAACACATTTAGTGATTCACTATTGGAAGACTATGAGATCCAATACTGTTGATTTAGAATTTGCTGAGTAATGGCTGGATGGCCATTTGACTATCACTCACTTTAGCTGAGACATTAAAATTTCACCAAGCTAAAGTCTGTGAAAATCCAATTCTTTCGGAAGTACTTGCCCTTGGCTTGAAATCACATCAATGGAACATACACTAGTGAAGAATAACTTGATTTGACCTACAGTGAAGTTAGCCTAGAACTTAGATGCTAGCAAAACGTCGACTCTCAAGGTCCCATTAGAGGCAATTAGTCCAACTGAGGTGATAGTTGTGATTATCCGTAACTCTCGTGATTATTTCCTAATTCTTGTGATTATCCCCAATTCTCGTGATTATCCCCAATTCTCGTGATTACTGTTCTTCCTCAATTGATAGTTGTGAACTCTCCAATGTTCAAGGTTCTGATATTCATTCGATTCTTTCTTTGTCATTTCTCACTTGTGTTTTCTGGTTACCAGCACTGCTAGTACCATTCTCTCTCTACTCTTTCACAACGCATCGTCATTAGAAGGTGTCGGCCATGTTGTCGCGTTCACATGTCGCGACAAACCTGAGTCGCGTCAATCATCCTCTCCACATCTCTCGTCATCTCACTTCTATTGGCTGACACCACATGTGTACATATCACTGTCGCCACTTCGATCTGACCTTTATTAGTTATATAGAAGAGCGGGCTTAGCGGTGAGTTAGCAATGTCTACATAGTCGTAACGTGCTCATTTAAGCTTTGAGTAAACGGCTCGACTCGCCGACGAGATGTTCGGCATCATGAGTCTCGGATCCTCCGAAACCACTAACCATATATACAGATTCATATATATCTCTTTATTTCTTGTCTCTATTACTAGTTAGTCTTTATAGTATACTATAATTTATTTGAAGGAATGATGGGCGGTGAACTGCTTATGAGGCTGAACTGCTACTGGTTGTGATGCTGGTGCTGAGATGGTGCTGAGATGGTGAGAGAATATGGTGCTGAAGTGTTTTGTGATGGTGGTGGTGATTACTAGTGACAATGGTAATTCCTTATCACGTGATTTTTATTTGTGGCTGCAAATTTTGCAACCATTTGCTGATTTTTTATTTATGCAGTTAGTTTGTTTTATATTTGAATTTGTTACCTTTAGTTAATTCTGACGTGGCTATGAAGTCTTGTTGTTTTTATAGTTAATGAATGAACTTTTAGTGAGATAGAAGGTGAGAAGACGCGAGACTGGTGACAAATTGGTAGAGTGAAGGTCTCAATAGATTCGTAGAGTTGGAGTGGTTTAAGAACTTTTTCAGCTAAAACCAGTAGGAACTAGATGGGGTGAAATAGGCCCCCCTCGAATGCTTTAACCTCTCTACTACTGTATTGAGTTTGGAGATATCAAGGATATTTAGGACTCTAGAGTAGTAGACAAAAAATTCAGCCTAAGAACACAACATTTCATCATTAAGAGTTCTGTTGTCAGAGAATACAGAATTGAATCATAGAGAGGTGAAAGAGAAAGGATGTGTGGACGAAGCTATTCTAATTAGAGAAGACAATTAGATATGAAAGAGTCTTGGTTGGTTATTGAGTACATTACTGAGTGTTGAAAAGGACTGGAGGCTAAGGAGCAGAGACTACCGAGTTGAGACTACCGAGTTGAGACTACCGAGTTGAGACTACCGAGTTGAGACTACCGAGTTGAGACTACCGAGTTGAGACTGCCGAGTTGAGACTACCGAGTTGAGACTACCGAGTTGAGACTCTCAAGCGATGAATACTAATTGGAGACTATTGAATGTAGACTAACGTGTATAATTATCTATTTATCTGTATATATTTAAATATTTCAGATAAGTTGGGAGGAATTATAAGAATAAGAACTAATATCTCTTTATTTTATATAATACTTATATATCTCTTATACTTACTGTCAAGTATTTCTAGAGTGGAGGATCATTGTGAGCCAACAGCTACTCACACAGGCTAGTTGTTTAAGAAAGTAGCAGTTTATCCTATGAGTGATACGAGATCTTATCTGCTGACAATATAGCACCACTAGAAATAGCATTATTTGCAGATCAGATTTGACTAGGGATCCAGAGGGACTATATTATTGCTGTAAAGTATATAGCCCATACAAATAATGATGTATTTATCTTATGTACTCCTATTGCTCTTAAATTTAAGTTACTATAAAAATTGCTCCTAATAATCTCGATATTGTTGTTAAATGTAATATATTAGATATTTCCTAATATATTATATGTTAGAGACTCTGACTGTACATTAAGTTAGACTAGCAAAATACAAATATACTAAATAGAGATTATCTCCGATGGTTTCCTCCGCCCAGCTTAGTTGTGTGGGGGTATTTATATCATTATATTCGACCATTCATTTTTTCAAAAAGTATTCTATATATTTTTATACAAAATTATTAAAATTATTATCAGATTAAGATACTTATTACTGGTTGGTCCAAGTTAATCCGAGTTAGCACCCGGGCAGCTCTAGCTCTTCGATATCTCTTCTCGCACTATTCTAACTGTTCTTAAATCTCCTTATTCCAGTTTGTAAGTACATTTTAGTTACGTATTTATAGAGAATTATTTAACAGTTTGAATACTTCAGTAAGTTCATTCATTTTCGAACCAAAACAAATTATTTAGCTAAACATAAGAATAATTGAGAGGTACAGTGGCTGTATGATATTAGTGAGAATCAGTGAAATAATTATTAATGAGATTGCATAGTTTTTGTGAGTTATGAGAGATTTGAATAGTGAATGGTGATTGTTTTTGATATTTAATGGAGACTGGTGAATATCGAATATTTATGAGATTTAATGAATATTGTGAATTAGTGAACACTTTGCTGCTCTCTATATTTAATATACGTGAATCGCAGTGAATACTAATTATTTGTGAGATTTAGTGATTTATTAACTGAGCGCTGGTTAATATGGGAGAGTTAGGTAGTACTACCATTAGTTAGCAAGTGGTTGGGAAAACGTCTTCGTCTCCATAACTGCTTTTCTTAATATCGTAAATCGCAAACTCAGTTTAATCAAATTTTGAGATTTTGCAGCCATTGTTGGTGAGCCACCGACAAATCTAGAAAGAAAGAACTTGTGATTTGTAGTTTCATGCTAAAACATGACTAGTAGTCACAAGGAAATACAAATCTGAGATCTTTGGTATCTATAGATCACTAGAGACAACAACTCTGCAGATTATCCTATGGCAATACTACAATTACAATATTAAATTTCCAATGATGAATCTTAGCTCAATCTAAATCTTCTGATCATCTTAGTAGATTCGAATCGTCCAAGATGTTCCAGATATTCCTGATGTTCCGGAAGTTCAAGATGTTCCAGATGTTCAAGATGTTCAATTCCAGGTATTCTCCATTCAACAATCTACCTTGTCATATCCTGCATACACGCACATATGCATATACACCTTTCTAGGGCTCGAGCCCCTACTAAATTTTTCACCTTGCCTGCAGTACCTCACAATTTTCACTAACCATCGTCAGTAAAAAAACTCCAGCGATTTTTCACTAGCAACCACTACACTCCTCACATACAACAAGCAAGATGGTTTTAGTTCAAGATTTATTACACCCAACCCCAGCTACCGAAGCTTCCCAACATAAATTAAAGAACTTGGTTCAAGCCCCAAGATCATTTTTCATGGATGTCAAGTGTCAAGGTTGTTTAAACATCACCACTGTTTTCTCCCATGCCCAAACTGCTGTAACCTGTGACTCCTGTTCAACTGTCTTATGTACCCCAACCGGTGGTAAGGCCAAGTTGACTGAAGGTTGTTCTTTTAGAAGAAAGTAAGCGTACTGCCGTACCATTCGGTAGTTTGCATACTAAACTGATATCATGTGGGAATTTATTGGTCTTGGATTCTTTATAATATAAGACCGGAATATTAATGTTGTTTAGAAATGAATGGCTTTATTGAAATGCTGCCTGAGCAGACAATCCAAGCGCAGCGAGGTGACAATCTAGGCAGGTAATTCTAAGCAAAGTGAGTCCCAAGCGCAGCGAGGATCTGTAGATTGTAGAAGAGAAGAGAAAAGGAGCTGAAGTGAAGCTTTTGCCATGAATGATGGTTTAGTGTACGTGTCGCGACAGAGTGAGACACTAACAATATTAGAATTGGCTTAAAACAAGTATGGAAACCACTCTAAGCTTATGAATGGGGGACCTTCGTGACAGACATTTATTAGTCAAGGTATCTCGGAGTAAGAGTAAGAGGACACTAGTATATGATGTGCGACATAATACGTCCAATAACGACATAATATGTCTTACTGATCTTCCCGCGACATTTTCAGGTGGCTATGAAACCAGAGCTTGAGTCAGTTTCTATTCTAATGAAGGTGTAGTAATGAGCTCTGGAAGTATACTTCAGCTCTGGAAGTACTGTTCCGAGGATTCTCATTGGTGGCTTCTCCGTAGTTATTGGGAATCATGGAGTCGATTCCAATATTTCATCTCCAACTCAAGCTTCAATCGAGGCAAACTGTTTGCTAGAATTGACTCTCAGGCCAATTCACACGAGAATTGAAGGTATATAGAGCCAATCCTCGGATGAGTGTTATCATAAGTCAATTCCACGAATGCTATATGATCACGTGACTTAAATGTTCAATTTCTCTTCATCGGACTAATCTTTCACCAATAGGTATAGATATATGGACTATGTTTGTTACAATCTACATAAATATAATTATAAGCTTGAAATTTCTGTAAAGATATTGCAAGTTCTGATCTTTGTGATTTATACCGACCGCTCCTCTGAAAACTATATTAGTCATTCTGAAATATTGGAAGCGACGTTTTTCGAAAGCTTTCTTATCCAATACGATTACTAGAAACGAGTAGTTGCGGGATACTCTATTCTAACAAGATCTAATTAGTTTAACAGGTAATTAGACCATCTTTCATATTTGTTGGTGTGCGCACTACCTAATATCAAAACTCGTTTAAAAAATCTAGCGAAACTCTCAATTCTTCTACGTCTATATGACGTGAATGGAGTAGAAAATTACGATTAGGAATGAAGTAGACTAGTCAAAAACTTAATATCTCCCTAATAAACAAATACCCGAGAGAACAATCAGTGAAATGAATAATTCTCTTAGTATCAAGAACTGCAAATGATCTAACTCTTTCGGATAATTAGGGATTCCATAGATATATTATATGCAGTACATTAACATCAGTAGAATCAGCAACAGGAATATCGACCAAAATTGCCTCCAGTAATCACTTTAACATCTAGTAGAGCTCGAAGAATCCGCCGCTATATCACATACAAGTTCTCAGTAATTTCAACTATTAATTACCCACAATAATAAGGATGGAAGATTGCTTACATAAGCCCATACGATAATTTCCTCTCGCACGACCTTTCAGTGAGCCTAGTTACAGGTAAGAGAGATTGGTGGCTTCTTAAAAGTTAGTGTCGAATGAAATTTAAGAGTTCAAATAACGAATAATGATCATTAGTGTCTTATTATCTTGTCAAATGTTTATTAGTACTAAATCAGAATTAAAGTGTGTATTTACGTTGTAATGGATGTTGAAGCATCAACCGGAGTGTCTTGAATAGATTTCACAGACATTGAAAGCTGTGGAAGTTCTGAGTACCAATTGTTTATGCCAACAAGTCCTCAATCATCATTGGAGTTCGGGTACTTTCTCGTTTCAGTAGATGTTTCAGTATATGAGTAGAATAGATGTCTCGGTGGAAACCTCTAATACCTCGCAACATCGTTTTCTTTGCTCACTCTACTCTTACAACTTAGCATTTCCGTAAAATCTCACCACCTCATCTATCGCTTTACCGACCTTGTCCACATTTCCATCGTTCAAACCTGCTACTGAGGCTCTACCCGAACTCACCAAATAAACACCGTGCTTCTCTTCCAATCTGGCTACCATCTCCTTGGTCAACCCGGTGAACGAAAACATCCCCGTTTGGTTGACAATGTGGTCCCAATTTCCTGGAGTTCCTAACTTGAGCAATAAATCTGTTAAGGAATGTCTCATCTTAATGATTCTCGACGACATTGTCGTCAAATCCTTCTTCCATTGGTCGTACAACTCTGGATCACTCAAGATCTCTGCTACAATCTTAGCTCCGTACGCAGGAGGGTTTGAGATTTCCGAACGGATGATTTTGTTCAATTGTGACTTGATAGCCCTGTTCAATGCGTCGTCAGCTTGAGGAACAATGACGTGGATGGCTCCAACTCTCTCACCATACATCCCACAGTTCTTAGCAAACGACTGACAGATCACGATAGGAGTTTCCAACACACGTTGGTCTATGGCGTGTCTGATGGCGAAACCGTCCTTCTCTAAATCACCAGAAGCAAATCCCTGGTACGCTGAGTCAAAGAGAACGAGATGCTTGTGAGCGTTAAGTTCCTTCAAGATCTGTTTCCATTGATCTTGAGTAGGATCCAACCCGGTTGGATTGTGGGCACAAGCGTGTAACAAGAAGATTGATCCGGTAGGAGCACTCTTGATGGCACCCAAGAAACCCTTCAAGTCAAGCGACTTGGTGGCGTCGTCCCAATATGGATAGTTTTCCACCTTCATACCCAAGCTTGTGAAAATCTGGTTGTGGTTGGCCCAAGTAGGCTTGGAGAGATAGATGGTTTTGGGGCCATTGTAGAAGTGGGTCAAGAACAAACCGGCCAAGTGAAGGGCTCCTGTTCCCGACAAACTCTGTTGGGATACGAGTCTCTTTTCAGAGATCGCGAGCGACTGTGTTCCGAGAATCACCTTGGCTGCTTGGGCCAAAAAAGGTTCAAACCCCGTGATCGAGAGGTACTCGTGATTGTAGTCTGGGGAAGCAATCAACTTTGCTTCGGCCTTTTTGACTGCTGGAAGGATCCATGGCTTTCCGGAGTTGTCTCTGTAAGCTCCAATCCCTAAATCAACCTTATCAGTACGGGAGTCTGCGGTGAAACGGGCCTTCAATCCGAACAATGGATCAGGTGGGAGTTCTTGAATTCCTGGAAAGTATGAAGTCATTGCGGTTCTAGAATATGTGTCGTGTCGTGTCGTGTCGTGTCGTAGCAGTCAAGTCCTTAAGTCTTGTCGTGCTGTTGTGGATGTTTTTAATTTCGCTGGGGTTGCTCGGTTTAAATACTCCGATTGTCCTTTGGTGCGAGTGGGGAGTGTCATGTGACTTTGGTGTAAGCGCCGATCGGTTTGGCTCTAGACCTGCCACCTCCGTTCACAGCCGATGGAGACGACGTTGGAGATATCACGAGATTAAGGAGGTCACTTGGCGACTCGGCTCTCTTTGCGACTTAGTTCTCCTTTCAGTTCTCGTTATTGGTGGACAGTTTCTACAATCTGTGCGAGATAGCGCGGTAAATTATGAGTCAGTCGAATAGATTAGAACTGAAAAATTTACCTATCAATAATAATATTAGAGTCGAGGACGCTGTCACAAAATATGGCCCCATTTACATACAATTAGGGAACTTTTAAATAGAACGGTTTAGCGGTTTTCCCGGAGTTATGACCGAAGCGCATCCAGTAAAAAATAAGTAGAGTTGAAAAACTACATGTAAACGAATGAAAACTAAAGAAAACTAAAGAAAGTAATGAAAAGTAATGAAAAACATGACAAGATGAACTGAGAAATAGAAAAAATTTGATGATTAAATTGTCCAATAGAAATCGACGTAGTTTTCATAAAAGTGGACCCAGTGATTATGTGGTTTAGCACTTGGACCTGGGAGTTACTGAGTGAGAGCTCTTTTCTCAGTACTCTGGTGGAACTGAGCAGTAATCTGGTAATCTGGTGATTCCTGTAGACTCTGGGATATGTAAGTCATTGTATTATATTGATGTAGTTGTCTCTGTAGGTTGTGGAGATAATCTGCAGGTTAGCTAAGAAGCTGCAAGAAGTTGTGATTACCTAAGTAAGTTTGTAGTGAGTCGTCAAAACTGGGTTAATTGGGGAGATGTGTCTAGTGGGCCCTGGTGGACCATGGAGGTGGTGTTTTTGCTTCTACGATTAGTTTATTAGAAGAGACAACAGTTGAATATGTTGAGCCACTTAAATAGGCTATAGTTCACGTGACTTTTTTAGGATTTAAGCCTCGCCAGCTGACAATTACTAGAACTAAAAACTTCATGATCCAAAGCCTGTAAAGATATCCAAGAACCAAGAGTTACCCTGTAACAGATCTAAGTAACACCTATGAACTTTTGCACTTTTCCTACAACTCTACGAGTCAGAGCTGTTATAGTTCCTATATTTCAAGTTAGGTCACGTGAGACGTCGTTCTACTAATAAATAATGAAAAGCCTTGTTGTAAAAGAGAGATTGAGTGAGGACTCTATGAAACGTATACTTCATAGACTAGTGACTCCAATGTCGTAAATCTATGATGAAATGTAACCAGCGCTAGCCTAACGAACCTTTACTGTTACGTAGACGACTTTAGTTAAATGAATTCACGTGATCGTAAAGTCACGTGTTTTATTTTGGGACATATACTAATGATAAGTAAATATGTGAGAAGTAGAGGATATGTGAGAAGTAGTAGATATATGAGACCTCTTATAGAAGAAGAAAGTGTTGAAATGCCACCAAGTTAATATAGTAAAACTTCGAGTAAAAGTCAGCTGACAGCAAGAGAGTTGGATGTACTAATCAGTAAAGAATCCTAGGAGTATTAAAACTAGCAAAAATTCCAGAGAATAGTAAAACTAGACAATTTTGTGGATTTTATGATGCACGCATATGATGGGTTGTTTTGACGTTTTTGGGGGCTCAAGACATTTGCTAACTAACTCAAGAAGCCCAATACGGTCCAAAGGTTCAGGAAACATATTATTGGCCCTAGGTGTGCTACCAGCACTCCCTTTAAGATGACTTTTATAAGATAAATGTTCAGAATGATATTGCTGATACTCACACCACCGTAGTTCTTTTTGAGATATACTTGGTAATGAAACTTGGTAATGATTCTTGGTAACAACAACTAGACATCTGAGGAAGAAGTATATCTTCAACAAATGATTGTAAACTAGAATTGTAAATCCCAACTGTATAAGCTCGATGTAGTTAACTGATCACCTTTTATACTTTTTGATTCTCCACTCATTTTCATCGATTTTCACTATTCAAAACTCAAATAGTTCACAAATAATTCATAATAATTCACTAAGTAGAATTCACTAAGGCCCGCACTGACTAGTCGTCATCAACATCTCCTCAAGCAACTTCGCTTCGCTCAGTTCCTTGTTGCTCAGACCACAGATCTGACCTCGAAAAACCTCTTCAAATAATAGATCTGAAACAATGAGTTTCCTCCCACCACTAAAATCTGGAACACAGACCACCATTTGACTCTAGAGTTGGTGGACTCGGCGGTGTTTCTATGGGTTCTTTCTCTGATTACCAAGTAACTTTGTTCAGCCTTGACATCGTTAGTCAATTGGGTTAATCTCTGAATAGCATAGTCCAAGGTATCAGACTTAGGGTCCGTCACGTCGACATATACAACACCATGGACATTGAACGAAACGTCCAAGTCTACCAAGCCAGTCTTTTCGTTCGAGAAACAATAAGTGTATTTCCCATTGGTGGAAGCCACCAAGCTTTCGTCACCATGGTCCAAACCTTCCTTCTTGTTGACCACCTGGCCACCAGGGGTGATGATCAGAAAATCGATCTGGTATTGTTCGGCGTTGGTGGGGTTTCTACTCCCGACCTGGAATGAGATTGCCAACTCGTCGTTCTTCTTAAGAGTCTCGAAAAAACACTGTTTTCCGTATGGTGCAAGAACCACATTGTGCGCGATGGTCACATGGGCGAATAACGCAACGAGGATTATACTTAATGTGTTGAATGGAGTCATGGTTGTTGGTGGTCCAGGGAGTGTTGTTGATTTGGTGGAAATTTTTATGGACGCGTGGAACTTGGATTATATGTAGGATGTGTAGGTTTACAAGTTACAGCTCAACCTGCAGAATATGACTTAGGTAGGGTACCAGATAGACCTTAGGATTCCGGGTGAAAGTAGTAGAAGTGTTCTAGAAGTGTTCTGGGTGTAATTAAAAGCAATTGTTTATGAACAGGCTCTCGATTAGTTTTGACTAGTTTTGACTAGTTTTGACTAGTTCTGATTTCGCGGTTAGTTAGTGAGTGAGGTCTCTAGTGAGGTCTCTGATTGAGGTCTTTTAAAACAGATCTGCTCAGAAAGAGATTTCGTGTATTATTTTCCACTCAAGAATTTCCTATTGACCTAACTATTCCTTCCTTTGCTCTTCCTTTAAGAGTTGGTCCTAATCTGGGTTTTCCATCCAGATCCGAAATTTCATTGGTGACATCAAACTGGAAAGTTATTAATATGTACGTGTGAGCTAAATGATTTTCTCTATAGCAGTTAGTTAGGTTAAACACTCTCCGAGATTCCCGTTTATTTGAATTTAATTTTTTTTTATTACATTTCTCTCCAGAATTTATCAATATCTTGAAAAATTGTATATATTTATGAAAATGTGAATAGTCCAAAAATCTGTAAGAACAATTATTTCCGACTAAAAGCTGAAGATATAAGATGTAGCTTTCTATGGTACTGACTTTTATTAAAGGGAGTATTCTTCTTCTTGCTCTTCCGCAGTAACTCGTCAGTAGTGATCTTATAGAATCTGACGTATGGAGATAATAGAGTTCTCATATATGGAAACAAACAACTTTTTATGTACTAAAATCTGTCCAAGTATACCACGAGATCTTCGTCTTATCCACGCCTCATGAAACATCAAAAATATATCTCTTCAGCAATGGGTGCAAAAACTGATATTGGGTCGTGCACCAACCAACACCAACCTTATAGACGTCCTCCCACTGCTTTGATATAAACCATTCTAACTACCAATACCCTACTAGATCTGAATTCATCTATGAATCATATATTTTTAACTAAAATGTCGCTTGGAGAAATTTGGACTAAATAAAAGAGTTAGAGGATTTAAAGTGTGAGTTTCGTCATAACATTCTGGAACCAACTAGAGGATCCTCACAATGGTGAGATAGAATCCACTAGACATAGCTGATCACTCAAAATGATGGCATAGAACACCAGACTTTGCTGATCACCTTAACTTTAGACATTTCTTCTACATATCTCGTATCTTCACTAGCTCATCCTAACACTTCTTAAGCACACAACTCTCTGCCTGCTTCTCTGGCCTTTTGCATCAATAATTGATCTACCAAAACTAAAGCAGTCATTGCTTCAACAATTGGAACGGCTCTTGGAGTGACACTTGGATCGTGTCTGCCTCTAGCAGCCAAAATTCCGTCTTCACCGTCGTAACTGGCGGTGGCTTGTTCTTGACTGATGGTGGCAGCGGACTTGAAAGCAACGGAGAAGTAAATGTTTTCTCCGTTGGTAATTCCACCTTGGACACCTCCAGAGTTGTTGGTCTTGGTTCTCAACTTACCGCTAGCTTCGTCCAAGTAGAACGAGTCGTTATGCTTAGAGCCTGGGATTTGAGTACCCAAGAATCCAGAACCGAACTCAAAACCTTTGGTGGCTGGTAAAGATAACATGGCGTGGGCCAAGGTGGCTTCCAACTTGTCGAAACATGGTTCTCCCAACCCAATTGGACAGTTTCTCACGACACAGGTGACGATTCCTCCTATAGAGTCGGAAGCGTCTCTGTACTTTTCAATGACCTTGACCATTTGGTCTCTGACTCCGGCGTCAGGGCATCTGATAGGGCCCGTAGCATCGATTTCTTCACGCGTCACGTGATTCAAGATCAGGTGAAACTTTTCACTCTGTGGATTTCTATCCATAGCGACCTCGCCGATAGACGACACAAATGCCACGATTTCAACCTTGTTAGCCTTGTACAAGATCTTCTCGGCAATAGCACCGGCAGCGACTCTTCCGATGGTTTCTCTAGCCGAAGATCTGCCTCCTCCAGACGCACTCTTGACACCGTACTTCTGGACATAGGTCCAATCAGCATGCGATGGTCTGGGGTACAAATCGGTTTCGGTGTAGTCCTTTGGACGGTGGTCCTCGTTCTTGACTAACATACCGATGGGCGAGCCCAAGGTGACTCCGTGTTCAGTTCCTGACTGGATTTCCACTCTATCTTTCTCGTCACGTGGAGTAGACAACTTACTTTGGCCTGGTCTACGACGAGTTAATTGTGGTTGAATATCAGCCTCGGTAAGTTCGAGTCCTGGTGGACATCCGTCGACGATACATCCGACAGATTTGCAGTGGGATTCTCCGTATGTAGTTACACGGAATATGTTACCAAAAGTAGACATGTTTATTGAGGAAGAAGAGTTGGTGGAAGAAATTTTGAATTATGAATCATTGAGAATTTGAAGTGTCGTGAGAATGAGTAGGTGTCGTGAGGATAGGAAATGTGTCGCGACAACTTCGGGCCGGTGAATGTCGTGAAATGTGAATTTTAGTGAGATTTAGTTACATATAGAATACATCTCTTGTCAAATCCTTTACAGTGCTCGGTATTAATATTAGTGAATTATTAAAGAGCTTTGAATAGTGAGAGAATAATTGTCATAGTTCTCTCTTTCCACGGAGTATTAAACGCTGCAAATAATCTGACTTTAAGGTTCGAAGAGAGGTTTATCTCTATTATATACAGGACGCAAACATCAGTAGATTTAGCTGGTGGAATATTGACCAAAATTGCCTCTAAAAAGTAAATTAGAATCTATAACAACTCGAAATATGCCCTATTATAATATTCACCGATTCCCAGCAATACTGTCAAGTAATTACCCACAATAATCAGCATGGAGAGTGGATTATACAAGCTTCAGAATAAATCTATCACTCGCACGACCATATATGGGTGGCATATTTTTTATTACTAAATTCAATGAAGATTTAGTGATATTAAGAGGTTTATTGATATTAACGAGATTCACTGACCTTCTGAATACATACTATTTTTAGGATACTTGAGCCAATAGAAATTAAGATGTGCCAGGGAGAGACTAATCCACAAGATCATTTATTGACACCTATACTTTCCAAATAGAGTCATTTTCTGACACCTATTCTTTCTAAATGGATTAATCAATAGACCTTATTAATCAGGTTTAGCTCTAGAACCTACTGCATTCTCTATTTTCGTTATAAATTCAATATACATGTCGGTACTCTTCAATTAGGCTGGAGTTGCCGTGAGTATAAGTTTCGGCCCGTACCATCCTCAGTATATATGGAAGTTAATGACATTGCAAGTAGTTTAGTGTGTCTTAAATAGGGCCCATCATCATGCTTTATAGAGAAAGGGTGAAGCGTAGTAAATGGGTGCAAAAAATGTCGTCTGTTGCGACAAATATGTGTCGCGACAACAATCAACAACTGGATGAGTCATGGTAATACAAGCTACGGAACTACTGGAATCCCCCTAGGAAATGTTTCATGATCTCACACAGCCGTGGGATATATATCTCACTTATACCTGTTTCTCTAGTGAATAACTAGAAGGAAACGTCAGTAATTCTATAGTGACTCGAAATTCGTAGCTCCTAATTCCACTACCAAGCATGCAATTTTTCCAAGCTTCCACCTTAAATAGTGAAAAACAGATAATACAGACAGTAACACTCTCTCTATGCCATCTCTCCACTCTTATTTTACACTATTTCAATCCTACCAGCTTTCACGTGACTCGTTTTGGCTGCAAAATCGTCAGACTTCGTAAACAGCTCACACTGGCCCACAGCAAGCTTGATCCCTTATGATACAATTTTTGATCTCCCAATTCACCTAGCAGGCTCATACTTATTCCCTATAGACACACAGAGGCCTATGCTTCGCATCCTACACTCTTTTGACTATCTCATGCCAGTCAGCTGACCATCAACTAACCAATACCAATGCTTCCAGAAGCTCTAGTAACATAAATGGAGACAATGAATCTAATTTGAATGTCCTCTGAGCTCTATAAGCTCTAATAGACTATTCCCGTAATCCTTCCATAATTACAACTTCTCCCTTCTCTTCTCATCAAACTCCAGCATACACTCCATAGCCAAAGCTGCTAAAAATGGATACATTTCAGCGTATCCGCTGGCTTCACCGGAACTAGCACTTCCCTTCTTAACTCTCATGGCAATCCCTTGACTAATTACTGCTAACCTTAAGAATCCAAACACTGTTCCCACTAACCAAAGATCTGGAGCGTTATTTGTAGGGTTGTTGTTCTCCCAAGACTCTTTTCCATAGCTCTGATGGTACATTCGCAACTTCTCATAGATTGTGTTGATGGAATCCGGGTTTTCTTTACCCATGGTTGTCTTGTATGGTCTAAATAACATCAAGTTGACCTGGTTGGGGAGCTGGAATGGTTGGAGAAAGTTGGCAAGGTCGAATAGTGGATGGCCAAACGTACAGAGCTCCCAGTCCAAAACAGCTCTCACTGACTTTGTCTTGGGGTCAAAGAGGACATTGTCGATTTTAAAGTCTCCATGTATGAGGGTGAGATGGTCTGGGTCTTTTGGAGCATTTTCCATGGTCCATTTGCATATGGCTTCGAAGTCAGGAATCTCTGGGACTACTGCCAGCTGCATTTTGGAGACCGCAGAGAGTGTTTTGATCTGCCTGGCAAAATAGGACGAGCTCTTTAATTTAGCGAGGTCGTGGAACTGGGGGAAGTGAGATTTAGGGAGCTCGGCAATGAGTCGTTGGCCGTCAAGCAAATGAATGGCGGTGATAGTGTCCATGATGGACTTCCAGTAGTAGGGACGGTCTTCGTCACTAATCTCAGGCATGCTTGGGTTTTTCAACTGTTCTCCCTGGATGAACTCCATGAGGTAGAAACAGTAGCCGATGACAGTCTCATCCTCACAAAGGAGAAAGACTTTAGGCACAGGAACCTTTCTATCGTTGCCCTGGTTTAATACTCCAATAGCTCTGAGAAGGAAGAACTCACGCTCAATCGCATGGGCAGATCTAGAGACGAGTTTATTGTTTGGAGACGGTTTACGACGCAACACGAAGGACGACGATCCATGACGTAATAAATAGGTAGGGTTAGATTGCCCGAATTTGAATTGTTGGATGTCGTAGTTGGTAGAAGCGTCTGGAAACCTCGGAACTTCTACTCCGAACGACGTTCCTGGTGTAGACTTGTTCACAGTCGCAAGATACTTGGCCAAGTTTTTGAGATCAATAGGAAGACGGACCTCAGAGAGTTCTGGAGGAGCCATTTTGGAGTTGTGCGAGAATGTTCTGTTATGTTTGATATGGCTCTAGAATTGAGTCTATACTGTTGATGGTTCGCTATGATTTGATGGGCAGATTGTGTGGAACTGTTACTAACCTTATGTATTGCGGCTATGATCTTTGTTTAGAAGTTGGGGCCGAAATTTCAGGATCTTGCGACCTTTATATGTAGAACCTTTTGTGGGGTACAAATGGTCCTCGGGTTCTTAGCAAGGCTCATATGAATTGAAAGTTCACAGGCGATGTAGACGTTCGGAAAACTGGAGGTTGTGGTAGTAATGATGGATGGAGTGTGGGATGTATAGGTGCTAGTCATTTTTATAATTGGGCATATTAGACTCAGTGTATTCAGCATAGCTTCGCTTGAAGAATAGATAGAGCTGAATTATTTGCAGCAATTTGTCCCTATGTGTAACGGTAAGGTTGAATCATAGGGAACTTTTGATCTGGTATAAGTGTAAGATGTCTCGCTTCGTCTAGTCTTCTCTGAGTCAGTGAGTCAGTGAGTTCTGATTAGTGATCAATTAGCGATTCTGCTCCAATAGAGAGTTTCGGAGTTCAAACGTTTAACAGGGCATCCAAATCTCCTTGAACAATCGAACATTATGGGCTCAAAAATCTTGATGTTTGTAGTTTTAAGCATCATTTTGCATCATTTTGCATCAGGAAATTAGTAAATTAACAAGAACTCTCCCACTTTGACTCTCCATAGGGAACTTCATATACCCACAATATGACATAAATTCACCACTAATTCAGTGTGATACTTGATCTAATTGATGTTCCAGAGCTACACAGATCAGCACAGAGTACACCGAAGAATAAAATAAGCTGAAATGGTAGACTGGCCGTTAGTATATGAGCTACAAGTGTTGTTCGTGGATGATTAATGCATTCAATGGCTTCTAGATCCATTTGTCGTGAGAACCGTGGTTGTGATACTGTTCTTCTTGAACAATAACTGAGATGCTAACGAAGAAGTTAACGAGGATCTTTAGAGAGAGACCATAGAACTGAGAATAATCCTTTTTGTATAGGTATTATACTTCCATGAACTAAGAATAAACTCGTTCGTATGGGTATTATTCTTTCACGAACTCTCGCTAATAAAATCGTTAGTAATCTTAGTACTGTTCCATCACTACCACAGATTCTGGTTAAAGGTATATACTTAGTGATCCCTGGTCAACGTGTTAGATATGGGAGTTGACTCTTGTGATGGTTGTTTGGAATTACTTTTTGTCTGGTTACTATGGGATTTCCTAGACCAATTGATTACTTCACATTGAGAGAGTAATAATTGTAAATCCCCCTTTGACTAAACTCTACTGGCCATGTATCTTCAACATACTTGCCCTTGGTGTTCAACTTTGCTTTCTGTAAATTATAATACCCAATCGAGCAGTTAATCTTCCTCGAGGTATACTTCAAAAAGTCTGGTTTGCGAACCTTATTTACAATCTTTGCACCAGTTTCCAAGTCATAATAGACCAAATTTGAGGTTTCAGTATGTTTAGCAGACGAAGAATTAACAAGTTTAGCATACTCTGGATCAGATTCGTCTACACGATAAATCCAGGCACGACGGCCCTCGTTGTCGTAAAACTTCCAAATTTGGGGCTTGACAAGCGCGAGATCAACCACAAATGATTGTTGAAGTGGAGTGACTTTGATGTGGTCTCCGTTACTAGAAGTCAACTCGTAGAGAAGTTTATAATCATACTCAATTGCAACGAGGGATGGCGTTGACGAATAAATTGTTTGAAGGAAATTAGTGAGATTCCATCTTGTGAAGGGAGGTTTAATCCCTGTGAAATCTATGCTTTTAATGGTGGTATTATCTTTGAGGAAGACGATAAGTTCCTCCATGGAGACCAGTGCATGGCCAATGCACACGCTTTCTAACACTGTAAACTTGTTCTTGAGCATGGTAAGGATTTTGTTGTTGATGGGAAGGCCTGAAAGGTTGATGTATTTGAGATTTGGAGCATTTAAATGGCGAAGAATGAAGAGCAAATAGACATCTGTGAGGGGACTCACAACGTTTGAATCGATTTGAAGGTTGAGCCAAGTGAGAGAGCCTTGGGAGACTGCAGGATGCTGGGTGAGGAAATTTATAAGATCCTTGGTGGTGAGTTTGGAACAACGGGCGAGTGATAAGTGTGTGAGTCGAATTGTTGTTGGGAGATGAGTCAAGAGAATATTCGAGTTTATGGAAGTGTGGGTAAGATCTAACCTACGGAGGTTAGTGAGATGGGGCAAGATCTTGATGAAAGTATCAGGAGTCAAGTTTGAACAGTCATGAAACGAGAGTTTGAGAAGATTGGCCAAAGTTGGTTCTTCACTTGGATAGATTATAAGCTCGTTAAAGGCTCTGGCAAAATTATCAGAAGAGGCCCCGCAAAAGTCTAGAGCTTGGATGCGAGGCAAACTGTTAAACAAGATTGATAAGACTCCAGAGTCCATATCGTCTTGGATATTTTCAGAAGCCAAGAATTCAATAAGGTTTGGAGTGAGCTCCAATGCTCTGGCGATGGTTGCAGAGGTGACCATTTGGATTTCTTGGTTCATTCTGCCTGTACGGCCGAGCCCGATGGATGTGAATTGTTGGAAGTCCATGTATTCCACATACTTTCCGATGGTTGGAGTTTTGACGAGGTTTGTGAGGAACTTTTCGAACGAGTGGGGCCGGTTGAAAATGGCATACTTGTAGAGGAAACAGAGGGAAAGTTGGAAGACTTTACGTGAGAGTAGAGGGATGGTTTTGGAGAAGCTTTCAAGGTTCGAGTTGATAGAGATCGAATTGGAGTCGTAGTAAACTATTTCGATGATCCGATAAAGGATCTCGAGCGGGAGGGAGAGAAGGGGTGAAAAGCCTTCTAGAAGGTCTGGTGTATCTGAAGATCCAATAGGACTGGTGTCCAAGACCGTATGGTTGTGGGTGGCATTAGCGGAGTCAGTGATGATGGGTGTGTATACAGGAGTGATTGGATTCTCTGAGTAGGCGAATGAAGGATCGTTAGCAGTGGGTGGAGGATCTGCATAGGCGAAATTAGGATCGGTATCAGCCATTTGTATATCTGGATAGTCGAAGCTAGGATCTGTAGCGGTGGTTCCTCTCTCGTAAAGAGGTTCCGTGGGTTCTGTAGAATCAGGGGTATTATTGGAGCCAGAGGTACCAGAGGAACTTTGGCCCTGAAGACCTTGGCCTTGAAGTTCAGTATCAATACTATAGTCACCATATTCATGTCTGCGAGAACCCCTAACATTATCATCTCTATAAACGCCCCTGTATAACTTACTATCTATTCCTTCGTAGCTTACTACAGACTCTCCACTAACCACGGGAGACAAGAAGTATGACGATGGAATCGAGTGGTCATTGTTGGGAATATCCCTCTTGCCCAAGCGTCCTTTATGCCGAAGCTGAGAATGTTGTTGTCCCATTAATTCAGGAAGATTTGGAGAAGAATAAGTATATGGGAGATCCAAATTTGTGGTTGTAAAAATCAAATTTGTTTCTGAAGTAGTTTTTAACATATTGCGGCACAGATGTTTGATTCTGGGGTAAGAGATGAGAAGTGACAGAGGTGACTGGGGAGTGCTGGGGATGGAGTTGGTGGACTGAGAGTTAGTGGACTAGAGGTTAGCGATATCACACGTGAGAGGACCAGTAAAATAGTCGAGTCTGGTGCTAACTATGGTAATATGTCACCAACTAATGATTTTAGCTATGATGCTTAACGATGAGATACCTTAACTCTGCCTAACTCACTTAACTAAGACGATGTTGCGTTAAGTTGATAATTAGTCTATTAAATCTATAACCCGAGAATGAGTATAAATAAATAATTTGGAGTATCAGTAAGTATAATTGGTCTAGAATATTCGGTATACGATATTCAGATTCTGTTAACTAGTGGGTTCTGTTACTATGAGATCACTAACAAACTCACTATTCTAACTTGATTATCACTAATATCACGAAATTCACGGAGTCTATTTATTGGCTGATTTGGCTAACTATGTTTGTATAATTTATATAAATTATACGTGATTTGTTGTTTTATATATATGAAGTTTTGGCTTATTGATTCCCCTCCGCGTTCGGTATAGGTGCTCCGAGACAAGCCGTTAATTCTACGGGTACGGGACGGAAAGTACAGAGAAGACCAGCGGTGTTAGAAGTAGCCACCGTGGGCAACCAGTAAGTGGTCTCAGACTTCTTCTGTCATTACGTATGGTCTACTTAGTTCTCCTTTGGTGATCTTGGGAATGCCTCAAGGTTTTGGAGCCGCGACCGCGACTTCTGACTGTTAATTCCGGAGTACTAAAGTTTAGAATTAGCGTTATGAGACAAGACTAGCGGTAGGACTAGCGAGGTAAGGTTAGCGACGACTAGTTACAATAGCGTTCAGATATTTAGCGAGAAGTAGTATATAGTGGTCTTTTGAGTGTTAACTACGGATATATTTTAGTTTCGGAGTATGTTTCGGTGCGAGTCCGAGTCTGAGAATCTCGAGAATGGACACTACTTAACCCACGAATCGTACGGGTGGTTGGTTTCCAGAAACAAACTCATTCCACTGGCAATGGCCAAGGTCATCCATACATAAAACTACCCATGAAAAACTGCTCATCTTAGTAGAATGCCTTTTGGACGGCGATGAACATATTTCTGCCATGGAAACATAACCAGACCGGTCCGATATGTCTATGAGAATATATGAACGAATCTTTCTATATATGATTAGCCATGAGCTCTGGAAATGTAAACAGGTCCTTAGATATATATATATATATAAAGATGGACTGGAACTAACTTATAAGCTAATCTTTAGTGAGCTTATACAGAGATCTATAAAAGTGGAGCTAGGTATTATATATATGCAGCTTGAGTTAATCTTGATCTAGCTAGAGTGATCTCGCTAGAATGAATCTTCATACCGTTCTCTAAGACTAGACTGCTAGACTGGTCTTATATCGATTCTTCTCGAGTTTAAGAGAACTTTCCTGTCGAGAAATTAAGTGCCAGAACAAATAGAACAAGGAGACGAGTATTGGAGACCAGTACTGAAGATTTACTCAGAAAGCTAAACAAGCCAGGACTCAGAAATGTGCAGAAATATTGAAAACTGATAATCTCTCGGTCTTACGTCACTAACCTAACCCAACCCATTTACGACTCTTCCTCAGTATTAGTACCTTATATTATCATCAATCTGCTCGTTCTCTGGTGAGTTAGGACTTTTTTCTTAGGGACCTCTCTTAGCACCTCTTTAGTCTGTGTTCCCTTAGTACCTCTCTATTCTCCTCTAGCTCTAATTGTTCTCTAGCTTTTATGTCTCTAGCCGTCTCTTTGTCTATTATTTGCGACATGTCGCGTTTTCAAGACATCGTTCACCCCGGATCTCCCCGGTAACAAAAAGGTTTTACTGAACTCTTCTTCATCACTCTTTTCCCATTGAGTCACTAAACTACACTACTACAGTCTCACCACACCCATATATCACTATGTCTACGCCTAGAGATACTCCGCCACCAGCGGGAGCTTATACTGGCGACGTTTCCGACGATGAGTCACTCGTAGAATTCGAACGTTTGGAATCTACATTACCTGAACCACTCAGAAGATCGGCTTCGTCCTTATTCGAGTTAATTGCGTCGTCCAATCCTCAGTCTTCTTCTGGTACACCACGTGAAAACCATTTTGCTTCGTTATCCATCCATTCCGGCTACCCATCTTCCAGAACACCTTCGCATCTCAACCATGAGTTGAATAGTAAAGGGAGTAAACATAGCTTAGTCCAGAAACTTCAGCACTTGGAACATCACCCAGCTCGTGATTCGTCGCCAATTCCTATTCCTAAGCCTAAGTTTAACGAAGATATCCATAAACCGGCAATGAACACCAAGCAGTCCTCGACGGGGGTACTTTGGGTTACAGAACGTGCTGCAGAATACGGATACGACACTGAAAACAACACAGAATGGGCGAACTTGGGCCAGGGTGCCCCTGAACATGGAGACACTATCGTTGGCTCGTTCAAAAGACCTACGTCTATCCCAATTTCCGACCTCTCCAAGGAATATGCTCCTACTGCAGGTGTAAAACCTTTAAGAGAAGCAGTCGCAAACTACTACAACGAAACGTACCGTCAAACGAAATCTTCCAAGTATACCTACAAGAATGTTTGTATTGTTCCTGGCGGAAGAGCCGGGTTAACGAGAATCGCTTCCATCATCTCTGATTGTTATCTCTCATTCTTCCTTCCCGACTACACAGCGTACGCAGAAATGTTGTCGCTTTTCAAGAACTTTTCTCCAATTCCTGTGCCTCTTGACGAAGCTGATAATTATGAAATCCATCTCAATATGATCAAACAAGAATTGAATCGTGGTGTTTCGGCTTTATTAACCTCAAACCCAAGAAATCCTACCGGGAAGTGTATGACACCCACTCAATTACATCAATTACACGATTTGTGTCGTGAAAAATGTTTGCTTATCATGGATGAGTTTTATTCCCATTATTATTACGACGATGGATGTACTGGTTCATCCATTTCCTCGGCCCAACATATCGACGATGTGAACAAGGATCCTGTTCTTATTTTGAATGGTCTTACTAAGGCTTTTAGATTACCCGGATGGAGAACTTGTTGGATCTTGGGACCTGAAGAATATATAAATGCTCTTAGTTCTGCAGGCTCGTTTTTGGATGGAGGTTCCAACGCTCCATTTCAATATGCTGCAGTTGACTTCTTGACCCCTCCAAGCAAAGTCAGATTAGAAATGAAGGCACTTCAAGTCCATTTCAAGGCCAAACGTGACTATGCCATTGAGAGACTCACAAAAATGGGCTTCAAATTTGATGAAACCAACACGCCAAATTCCACGTTTTATCTCTGGTTAAACCTCTCCCACTTGCCGGGTAAATTATCCAACTGTTTGGGTTTCTTTCACGAGTGTCTTCACGAGAAGGTGATAATTGTTCCAGGGTTTTTCTTTTTGATCAATCCTCAGAACTTGTCGAGATTGGAAGATGTAATTTGGTACAATTATGTTAGAATCAGTTATGGACCAGAGATGATTAATTTGGTCAAGGGAATGGATGGAATTGAGAGAATCCTCAAGAGATTTGGATGCTGTCCGTGAACAAAAGTGAGAGATCCTCAAGAAGTTTCGATGGAATTGAACAAAGTAAGAGAATTGATCAAAGAAGGACTAGATCACCAACACTAACAACCAAGAATATATTCTTAATTATGCCACGAGGATCGGAGAAGTGAGAATACTGAATTCTTCTAGGAATCTATCGATTGTGTGACTCTCCGTATAATAATCCGGTAAACTGTGGGTTCCGATATCACTATGAGCTCACCAATATCACTGTCTACTAACACTCTTCAACATTAAAACCAAATAAACCTACATTTTTGGCACCGAAACATTATCTATGCTACTTTACTTTCTGAATGTTATTTTATGAAAAACATATTGAACCTTAAGGAGACCATGTCCTGGAGTCTCCGCTAACTACTGTACCCCTGTACCTATGTATCTAGTTGAAACGAGCGTTAGTTACTATCTGTAATATGGAGAGTGAAGTACCATAACTCATTTTTCTAGCTCTATTTCTGGCCAATTTCTTCCTTAATACTCCCCTAGCTCTCCAATTATCCATTAATTTCACCACTTCCTCTTTAGCCATTCTTTTAAGTCTCTTAACTATGCATAGATAACTTCCCGGTCACTTCCCCAGATCTTTTACCTGGAGAAAACGTTTTTATTTAACCTTATTTTCGCCTCACACGACCAGACCCTAGATCGCCTAAATTTGGCAGCACCAATCCTGCTTACAACACTCTTCTCCACCAATTAATGATATCTAGCGTAGCAACTACACTACCAACATGCCCTAGCGAGAGTTTTGAGAGGGAATTCTCCCCGGCATCATCAGACCGTTTTTTTCTAGGGATTTTAGGGATGTTTTGTCACGGAGTCTTTGGGATGTTGTGGCAAGCAACGTTGCAAATTATCAATTGGGTGGCTATTTATCTTCCCACCATGATAATCAACGCGTTATCCACCAATTTCCAGATCTCACTCTCATTATCATCGATTTTAATCTTTCTCGCTGGGATCGTGGGGTTCTGCTTCCTTATCGTGAGGTACAAGTATCTCACTAGGTACTCTGAGCATACTAGAATCTCCGATGGACCAAACACCACAAAAACATCGTTGGATATAGTGGACTCGCTAACTAACAAGAAGAATAGTAAGAAGAAGTCGTCGTCGAATTATCTAGACGAATTCCTTGGTGCCATTAAAGTATTTGGATATTTAGAACGTCCGGTATTCCATGAGTTGACTAAGAATATGACGACCCAGAAGTTGGCTTCTGACGAGATTTTATATCTTGATGAGAAGTTGGGTTTCAGTATAGTAGTAGAGGGTACTATCCAAGTATATACGAAGATCAGGAACGACAAAATGACGTCGGAGTCAAGTTTCGACGTGGACGATGATGAAAACGAATTGAATTATGAAAAGGGCGACATGATCAGGATTGGCAATCAGAGATACCAATTATTGAACGAGGTAAAGAGTGGAAGTCCGTTAAGTTCGTTGATTAGCACGTTGGACTTGTTCAAACCTATGTATCCGGAGCCAGTGAAATTGAGAGAGTTTGAATTAGGAAGACCAGGAGGGTATGCGAATGGACCCGAGAGGGTATATGGGAGAGACCTTGCTTCGAGTGAATTCGACAGAGTCAATTTCGACAGAGTTAGATCCCCTTTAACCGTCTCACCATTTGATGATCTTTTGAACGAAAATGATACTGATGATATGTCTGATAAACAAGAAGATATCGATGAAAATATTCGAGATCAGTATCCTGACATCATAGGCAGACCGAAACCTCTGGAAAATTGTGAACACCACCTTCCTCACGGTGCCACTATCGCTATAATCCCCCATCTGGCGTTTAGAAAAGTACACACGAAATATCCAAAAGCTACATCCCATATTGTAACAATGGTGCTTACAAGATTATACAAGGTGACCATGAACACTATCCACAACTATTTAGGGTTGACTCGTGAGATTATTGAGAGTGAGATCCTCTTGAACAAGAGCAACGGAGAATCCACAATCCCTCGATATTTACTTGATGGGATTGTCAAGAAGCTTTATCAAGCTGACACTACCATGACTCCATCTATTTCTACATCTTCAATGTCCATCCCAAGACTATCAAAGAAAAATGCATTATCTAAAACACCCCCAGCTCTTGCTAGTACTCCTTCTTCGAGATACGTTGTTTTGGATTCCAGGTCAAAATCAACCCATCCTGGTGATTTACTTTCGTCTGTACCACTATCGAGAAGAAGTGATTACTACCAGACTCATACCCAAGCTCCAGAAAGTGAGAGAGAAGAGAGAGACGGACCTAGAACCTCATGTAGTAAGTTTACAGGAGCTTCAATCTCGACAATCCAAAGATCAGCATCCCAAAATTCTTCAGAGCCACTTGTACAATCCCTGGCTTCAAATCTAAGAGGCATTCATCTACTGCCATCTAATCTCACCACCAGAAAATCCTTCAAAGCGAAACCTACACTCTTACATCGCGAAAACAGTAAAATTGAAGACATTAGAGACCGTTCGTTCTCCGATGAACGTGAAGAAACCGAAGATACGTCGCTTCGTATCGCTATAATCGAAAGCATATTCAAATTACTTGGAATTGATGAACATTCTTCGCTTCTTAAAGATATTCGAGATTTAAACTCTGGACAATCTTCAGTGAACTCTTCATCGGTTGGTCTCTCCAGTTTGATGGAAGGAGGAAATCACAAATTTGACATGAACAGCAAGTTAGACTCTGTCAGCTCTCGTTTGATGAACAGCGACTCCATGACTCGTTTGGACGCTAGTTTTCTTTCCGATTCCAATTCTTCCTCTACACCTCTCAAGTTTTTTAACACCATAAACCAAGTGGATTTAAAACAAACAAACCCTCATGCTCTTAACACCTCCAATTTGTTAAAGCTCGACCGGTCCCGATCGTCTTCAATCAAGCCTCATGCTCTAAACTTTACCAAGATAAAGTATGACTTTGCAAAAGCATTGGATATTAAATATGTCCCACCAAATACAACCATAGTTAAACAGGGAACATACAACTCAGGACTTTACTATGTTATCGATGGTACTTTGGATGTACTTTATCTCCCAGTGAATGTTTCAAATCCTGTTACTAAAAAGTTGTATTCAGTTGAACTGGGTGGGATCGCTGGATATTTGACATCTGTGGTTGGATTCAGATCCTTGGTAAGTATAAAGAGCAGCAAGGAAAAGGGAGTCATCGTTGCCCATATCAGCAAGACCAATTTCTCGAAGTTGATGGATAAATATTTCTTTTTATTACTTCCAGTAGCAACAAAATTGAAGGACATGTTGACTCCACAGATATTAACTATTGACTTTGCTTTGGAATGGTGTCACATACCTGCTGGAAATGTATTGTGCTCCCAAGGTGATTTGGCAAACGGGTTTCACATTGTTTTAAGTGGAAGATTCAGAGCTATAAGAGACGAAAAGGAGAGGAGACGCGAGGAATACGAGAGAATTCATGAAGATGTTACAGATCGCCATTCGCCAGACCAACCTCTTATCGATGACACAAACAACCCCAGTAAAAAAGTTGCTGAATCCAAGATACTCGGCGAATATGGGCACGGGGAGTCGATCGGAGAGGTGGAGGTACTCACAGCTTCAAGAAGAACCAATTCCTTAATTGCAGTAAGAGACTCAGAAACCGCAAGAATCCCAAGAACATTATTTGAGATGTTGTCGTTACAAAACCCTTCACTCATGGTGAAAGTATCAAGAATTGTAGCGAGCAAAGTCTTGAAGAGTTCGGATAATTCCAATTCACCAACTTCGCTCGTTTCTTCCTCGACGTCCCCTCACATCTCAAACGAATACAAAACCATCACTATTCTTCCAACCGTGAGCGGCTTGCCAGTTAGAGAATTTGCCGATAAGCTAGTTCATGCTTTGAAATCTATAGGACGTAGTGTCATCGCCCTTGATCAGGCTTCTACATTGACACATCTTGGGCGTCATGCGTTTGATGAAAGATTGGCACATTTGAAATTGTCTGGTTACTTTGCGTACTTGGAAGAAGAGTACGATACTATTGTTTATGTGTGTGATACTCAGTTAAAGTCGAACTGGACTTCCACTTGTATCTCTCAAGGTGATTGTATCTTGCTTCTTGCTGATGCTGATGATGATGTTGTTGCCACAGGAGTCGGGGATTATGAAAGAATGCTTATTAAGTTTAAAACAACTGCCAGAACAGATTTATGTCTTATCCATTCAGAGAAGTATGTTTCTCCTGGCTCTACAAGCATCTGGCTTAAAAACAGACTTTGGGTCCAGGGCCATCATCATATTCAAATGGAGATTCCCAGATCCACTGAAGAAAAGAAGAGAGTGAAGGGAAACATCATCACAGATTTGGCTGCAAAGTTGGGTAATAACCCAAACATCAAGCTTAGATTTGAAACAGTAAAGAGTAGGGCCATTAATTCCATTTCTCAACTACGGGTCAAAAGAGAAGTGCCTCACTTTACCCAGTCACACAAGAACGATTTCTTGCGGTTAGCCAGAATTTTGTCAAACGAAGCAGTTGGTTTAGTTCTTGGAGGAGGTGGATCAAGAGGGATTTCTCACGTTGGTGTAGTAACTGCTTTAGAAAAGCATGGTATTCCCGTCGATTTAATTGGTGGAACTAGCATTGGATCCTTCGTTGGAGGGTTATATGCAAAGGAATATAACATTGTGAGGATCTACGGTAGAGCTAAGAAGTTTTCTAAGAGAGTTGCTTCTTTGTGGAGATCGATTTTCGACTTAACATACCCGGTAACTTCCTACATCACTGGATACGAGTTTAACAGAGGGATTTGGAAAACTTTTGGATCTAATGAGATTGAAGATTTCTGGATCAAGTACTTTTGCAACTCCACCAACATCACCAACTCAACAATGGATATCCATGAAACTGGATATGCGTGGAGATTTATTCGTGCATCAATGTCTTTGGCCGGTTTATTACCTCCAATTGCCTTCAAAGGATGTATGCTTTTAGATGGTGGATATATAGATAACTTACCGGTGATGGAGATGAAGAAGAAGGGAGCAAAGTATATTATTGCTGTGGACGTAGGGTCTGTTGATGATAGAACTCCAATGAATTATGGTGATACATTGTCCGGTTTTTGGGTGTTGTTTAACCGATGGAATCCATTCTCTAAACATCCAAACGTTCCAAATATGATGGATATCCAAATGAGATTGGCATATGTTGCGAGTGTGAACGCTTTGGAAGCTGCGAAGAGAACGCCAGGAGTTATATATTTAAGACCTCCCATCGATAACTATGCCACGTTAGATTTTGGAAAGTTTGATGAAATTTATCATGTTGGTTTGGATTATGCAGATAAACTTTTCAGGGTCTGGGAAGAGAAGGGCATGTTACCAGATATTGCAGGAATGGTGAATAAGACCAATTTTGTGAACGGTGAAGAAAGAAGACCATTATATAGAAGAAACTCGATCTAGGAAGAAACTCGATCAAGAAGTTAAAGAAGAAACTTTAGAAATGTTTTAAAGCTGTGACTTACAGATGTCGCTCAAGACGAGACATTTCTCTGTGAAAGTGAAGGATATCTAACAGATGTAACGAAATCTCGCCTTCAAATAAGACATGGAAGCTCTCCACTAATGAAATTATAGTACGCTTCCTGTAAGCTATGAACACTTAACGACAGATCTATATCTACTTAAGTATATACCTACTACTAACAAATTAGTCTTCAGTTCACAGTCAGAGGAGGGATCACTCAGACAGTTATCGTAAATTAGGTACACATCTTTGGCAGTAAGTGTCCAGCTAGGGAACTAGACACTCTAGAATCTAAGGTCCTAGACTCCTATAGACCTAGGAACTTAGGAACTTAGGGACATAGCCTTCTGAAGACCTTGAAGCTAACAGACTTTAGAGGCTGGAGAACTAGACCCCCGGAGGCCTAGCCTTCTAGAGACCTACAGACGTCTCTAGCGGAGGATCCATATTTTGCACCCATTTTGAGTTTCGATTCCTGCATATAACTCATATATAAATTTCAAGATGAGCTAGAAGACTCTAAGTCTACACAGTCTAACAACGTCAATGTTAATACGACTAAGTTCTAGGCGACAGTTTTGTCCCCTTCTTCTAACACGCAGAAGAATTGGACACTTTCAAAAGTTTGAAAATCCCATTCCAAGACGACGGTTTGAGCGGACAGCCACCTTAAAATATGATCCTTGCAAAGATGAAGACTTCACGGCGTACGGGATAGTACCGTTCTTCCAGAAACGACTCAATGACATGCTTCTACCCGAGGACAAGAATAGTGGACCAATTCCCAACTACAATATTAAACCTACTGATGATCAACGGAAGCTTTTATCAATTCTCAAGTCTGACCACAGTGTGGTTTTGAAGGGAGGAGCACAAACAGGGAAGTCGCTCTCGTTAATAACATACGCCTTGGACGCTGTTTTATCAAGAACTCCAAACTATAAACTTCTCAGAAAGACTGGGTTGGATAGTGTGATTATAGTTCCCACCGATGAGTTGGTAGACACATACAAGAAGTATGTGGAGGATTTGTTACACGGGATCCATCCTAGATGTTGTCCAGATGAGTTGGTGCCCAATAAAGTCACCAAAGAGTTTGAACTTACAAGAAAACCGTTGAATGTTGAATTTCTTTCCTCCAAAAGAAGTGAAATTTACTCTACAGATGGAGTGGATGGAGTGGATGGATCTCCACAGGTTTTGGTGACAACGTTTTCAAGAATTAACGATATTATCCAAGGGAAAAATGACAGCTCGTCGCTAACCACATACAGTTTATTGGAAAATGTGAAACTAGTGGCCGTGGACGAGACAGATATATTTATACAAACGGCACAAATGGGCAGCGAAAGTTTCGTTGGATGTCAAGGAAAGAAAAAAAAGTATTTTAACAAGTTGGATGTGATGTTACGAAAGTTACAGAGTGAACATATTGAGTCGTTTAGAAGTGATTTGGTAAAGAGATTGAATCTTACAGAGGGGAGGTTTAATGAGACTAGTAAGAGAGAGGAAAGGGATAATAAGGGGGACGAAAGGGAGAATAAGAGAGAGGAAAGTGACTCTAGAAGAGAATCTGGTGACTCTAGAAGAGATTTTAGTAACACTAATCGAAAATTTAGTAGCACTAATAAGAATTCTCCTTTTAAAGACTCTAAATCAAACTTCAACTATACAGAATTCATTCTTTCTCATAACGATCTTTCTACCAGTAACATCGAAGAATTCGTTCTCCATGAATCAACCAAATCATCAGTAAATATCGAACTTCTCAAGAAAATGATCAGACAACGTCGTAAGGTTCTCTACAAACCAATTCAATTTTGTTTCATTTATCGGGCTCCACCTCCATACAAAGAAATGCTCAATATCAGAGCCAGTGCTTCAGCCAGCCGAAGTTTAACCAAGGCCGCTAAGCAGCAAGGAGAAATTACCCCACTGAAATCCAACGAGGCCCTTCACGGAGTTTACTCTACATACTTAACCGAGAAGCGGAAGGAACTTGACTCCAGAGACGAGGACACTACAATGAATTTCGTCCAGAAGATTATCAGATTTAGCGACGACCAAAGACTTCTCAGGGAGAAGGAGAGAAGGTTGATTGCAGCAGGAGGCTATGATCCGGAAAATATAGGAACAGCAACTACCAGAGGAACAGAATCAGAATTTGAAGAAACGGAAGGAGGCTCAACTAGCGAAGCTGAGAGCAAAAAATCACCAACTGAACCAACAGAGCCTGTCAATGTGTACTTTCCATACATTTCTACCAAGGGCAAGAAGTTTGATCTTAGCGTAGGAGAAGTAGACGTGGTAAAGAACTACCCCAACGAGATTAAAACTATGGAACTAATGAAAGAACATGTGACAAGTTCCCGGAATAACGTGAAGAATACCGAGAAGATTTATTTGAAGAGTAAATTAGAGAGCAGAATGGTAGAGACTCTGGAGAAAAAGGTAGAGACTCTGAAGAAAAAGGAAGAGAGCAGAAGTTTAGAGACTCCGAGACTTAGCGAGACCCCAGTAACCACACCAGACTCAGACTCACACGTTTTGTCCACATCAAAAATGCCTCTTTCCTCTAAGTCCAAAATTCCTTCTCTAAGCCGTAGGGCCCTGAGGGTACTTGAAAAGTTATTTCTTAGTATCAGAATCCAACACAAGATCGAAGGACCATTTCTAGTGGTTGTTCCCGGCGATGTTGTACCAGAATCTGTTGCAAAAGATCTCTCAAGTCAAAAGAAGTTCAGACAACTGGTCCCAGATAAGTTTGAATATAAGTTGAGGGAAGTGACAGGTAGTGAGGGAATTAGTGAAGGAGTTAGAGGAATTAGTGACTCTAAATCTACTGAGTCTAAATCTACTGACCCTAAAACCACTGACCCTAATTCCACTAACATTAGTGAGACTCCTATCTCCAACCTCATTCTAACCCCATCTCAACTAGTGGGTCAGAATATAAACTTCTCCAACGTGATAGTTCTAGGGATCGAGCCACTTCTTCCCCAGTTGGCCTATGGAGCTCCCGAATCCTCAGAAATTCCATCAGTTAATGGAACTCTCGATCCTTACAACGATTTGACGCAGTTTTACCTCTCTAGACTTCAACTCTCAGAGAATTCTAGGGAGATATCAAAACCTCTCTCTAACTCTCTCACAAATTCTTCTAAGAACATATTTTACGTGTTCGACGGGACGTCTCAAAACCTGAACCTTCAGCAAGATCTCACGAGGTTCGGCGATATGATCATGTATAATAAGTTGCTTAAGGGTGTGAGAGTAAAGAAGATGATTCTAGACTCAGAAATTAGGGACAGAAGATTGACGGTATTGGAATATGGAAAAAGATGATTAGTCACTGGATTAGTGAAATGTGACTAAGTATGTGACGACTAGTGTCAGTAATATTGGAATAAGACGCTAAAATATGAGATATCGGGACCAAGGCACTTGTATTAATTAGTTTTAAGAAAGTCTTACTAAATTATGAGATACAACCCACTAAATCGCTCTAATTAATGACTATTTTACTTGATTCTGTCACTGGGTATGAGAATCTCTTCAAAGTTCACTGATTCTCCGCAAAGTTCAATGATCTTCCATGACTAAATCTAATAAGGTCTCATAAATATGAATGATCGTGGAGATTTAGTGGAAATTCTAACAGGTTTCACAGGTTTTAATGACCTTTTCATCCCTAGAGGCTACAACTGTTCACTAATTTCACCGATACTCACTAATTCACTGATACTCACTAATTTCACTGATACTGACTAAAACTCACTAAAACTAACTAAAACTAACGAACAAACTTCTCTAGATGTATATAGATTGTAAATAATATGATTGATTTCGTTGTATTTGTTGATATACCGACAATTCTGTCTATAAATTCTACAGAGATTTTCCTGTAGGAATTGTCGCTATGAACCAAATGTGGAGGAGCCAAATAGTTAATGATATTGACTATTGAAAGCTGAGTTAGCGGCAGAATGATGGGCTAGTGAAGCATAAGATGGTGAAGATGAAGGTGAAGAAGGGGAGCATATGCTGAGACTTCGTTGGCGACAGGAAAGTGAATTCTGTTACGAAGTGCTAGTTGAATGAGTATATCAATCAGCTAGCCTCGCTGAAAGTGTCGCTGGAAGTGTCGCTAGAAGTTTCGCTAACAATATCATTAACAGTCCCTAACAGTCTCTCCAGAAATGTCGCAAACGATGTCGCAAGCAGTGTCGCAAACAGTCTCTCTAACATATTCACAACCAGTCTTGCTAGAATTCATTAACAATGTCGAAACTCTTGTAATAATACTTCAACCAAACCTCTTGAATCTCCACTTATAAATACTTGGTCTCCACAAGTTTCCACCAACAATCTTAATCTCCACTAATCTCCACTAGTCTCCACTAATAATACTTGACCACTAATCTCCACCAATCAATACTTCGCTACGCTCAGTATTGATTCAGCGTTGATTAGTAAAGTTCAACATCTGCTGACCTCGTCTAACCTCCTCTCCAACAGCACCCAACGTCTTATAAAACGCAGAAACCTTTGGATGCGTCCGGACTTTAGACTCATTAAAGTTCAACACCTGGAGCCCCTGTCGCGACACCGCTCTCGACAATGCAACGTACGCCTGGCCTGTCTCGAAGATATTCTTCAAATCGACCTTCACTTTTGGAAGCGTTTGGCCCTGCGATTTATGGATCGATAATGACCACGCAAGAATTAGCGGGAGCTGTACTCGCGAGACCAACATAACATTGTTCTCGTCCTCTACCGTCCATGATTCTGGTTCCACGAGAACCGTACGGGTATTGATACCGTCGGGGAGGAGAAATCTCACGAGAGGATACTTTTTATTCTTGGAGTCTTTTGAGATATCGGATCCAAGAAGGTTTTTGCGGCCCTTGTTGGAGGCCAGAGCGGAGGCCAGAGCAGAAGCCAGCGCAGAAGCCAGTGCAGAAGCCAGAGCGGCCAGTTTAGTGGCCAGCGTATGAAGAAGATTCTTGGAAGTTCTCAGTTTAGTGGCCAGAACTACTGGAACCTCATGCGACTGGCCAGCATCAACAGTATGGAAAATATAATCTGAAGATGCTTTTATCGCTGCCTCGCTAGCGTTTCTAGGACGTACGGCTCTAGGCTCGGTAATTTCGCTAACATCGCTAGCCTCGTAGGTAGAATCGACGCTAATATCACCAATATCACTAATATCGCTAATATCGCTCTTACTAACATCACCCTCGCTAGCACTATCTCCCCCACTATTCTCGTAGGCCTCCATATAAGTATCCTTGTCCATAAACGCTATGACCTGGCCCAACGACCCGTTCACCAAAGTTTCATCGTAATTCTTAATACACATCACTTGGGCATCCACCTTCAAAAACAACTGATTTGTCGCTAGAAAGTTTGACAAAAGGTTCTGGCGCTGGGGGTTGGCTAAGGTACCGCCATCTACCGACGTGTAGACCTGAGCCAGGCCAGGAATTCGGTTCAATCTCGTGTTGTTGGCTCTGTCAACTTCCAGACGAGTCGCAAACAACTCCGCTGGTACAATCCCACTAGGACACTCCAACGGCCTGCGTAATTTATGGAACTCCTGCGCAGACTCTGCAGATACTCTACCCTTCCGCATCTCGTTAAGCATATCAATAAACTTCTGGTCACCTTTCTGACGGAAAATCTCCTTAAGAATAATGTTACGCTTGATGGACTCTCTCCAAGCCTCGCTTTCGAACGAAAAGAATACTTCCACCGGGAAGTCGAGCTCTGATCCGTCCAAATTGGTGTTCTTTACCACCGGTGGGAGCTGGTAAAAGTCGCCACACACTACGAGCTGGATCCCACCGAAGGGGAGCCTGTTTTTGCGGACGGTTTTTGCGATCTCGTTGAACTTGTTTAGGAGGTGGCCGTCGATCATGGAAATCTCGTCGATGATCAACACTTTGCACGTGAGCCAGCGGGTGAAGGCCCTTTTGTTCTTACGGAGTTTTTTGATCAACTTGTCGGCAGTTTCGTTGGCTAGCCCGACGCCAGCGAAGTTATGGAGCGTGGTACCACCAATATTGCATGCTGCGAGGCCAGTGGATGCCGTGACGGCCACTCCGTCCTGATACTTGTGCTTGAGGGCCTTAATAATCGACCGGAGAAGCACAGACTTACCGGTCCCTGCAGAGCCTGTATAGAATAACGACTCTCCTTCGAGAGCTCGCTGGAGAACGTACTCTTGCTCTGAGGAAAGGAGCATTGGTTTCACACATTTTAGTAAGGGCCCAGTGAGAGCTTCCTCTGGAGTCTCTGCACGCTGTGTCGCTAGCTGGATGGATGGATAGGATTCCACCTTTTTGCGGGTGGCTTTGGTAGAGGTGGAAGTGGAGAAGTTACGCGGAGCTGGCGGGGCAGGCGTAGCGAGCTTCATGCTGAGGTTGGATGTGGAGGTGACGGGATATTTGGATGGGAAAAAGGGTATATTTAAACCTCGTGGAAGGGAAACCAGAGGTGGTTCGTCTGGTTTCACGGGAGACCCTGATTTAAATGATTTAGTGGAAAATTCTGTAGATTTTGAGGAAAATTTGCCAGATTCAGAGGACCCTGAGTGTGTTTTAGTGACAGGCTCTCTAAAATTAATAGGAGACTTGTTTGTGAATCCTGATTTGGTGGGGGACCCCAAGAGTGATCTAGTGGGAATTCCTAATGATTTGGTGGGAGAGTCTCTTGACTTAGTGGGAGATTTATGGGGAGAGCGAAGTGGTGATTTGAATGGAGAATTTACCAGTCCTTTTTGTTGTTTTAGTTGTAGATCCTCAGGTTTTTGTAATGGCTCCGTAGATATGTGTAGTTTTTCCTCAAACTTTAGCGACGGCTCCCTAAAGTTTAGTGATGGCTTCTCAGATTTATGTTGTAGTGACTCAGGGGTTGAATTATCACAGAGTAACAGATTTAAGGGACGGTTTTTTTGTACTTTCTTTAGCACCACTGGCTCGTATTTTATAGGCGAACTCGCAGCTCGTTTCAGCGACAATATCTCAACTCTGGAGGCTGCCTCTATTATCTCTAGATCGTCGTCACTAAATTCAAACGAGTCAAAACTCTGTGAGTTGTGTGGGGAGGAAGTTTCTTGAACCTCGGCAGGTATACCACCAATTATGTGGGTACTAGCCGCAGATTTTATCATATGGTTGGAGCTGCTATGAAAGTTATTTGGTGAAATATTTGTAGAATTGTTTCTAGTGGGCGGGTGCAGGGAGGGGCTGGTGGCACTTGGGACGTGTGTAGGGAATCTGATGGTAGTGAACTTACTGGGGGAGTGCTTTGGGGAGTGATTTAGGGAGTTTGGAGAGTAATTCAATGTGGTGGGTTTATTGGAATCACTCTCTAAATTAGGTATTATCTGGTTCAAAAACCCAGTGGGTCTATTCTGGTATACTGGTGGTTTTGTATTCTGGTGACTCGTCTTTGGAAGCTTCTCACTAAATCTAGAGACCCCCATCTCTGCGCCTAGAATCCCTTCTATCTGGCTGCTTTGGCCCTGGAATTCAGGGTGGCTCCTCACCACCTCATCGTCGCTAAAAGACGCGTCAAAATCTACGCCCTCCAACTCCTTGAACTTGTTGTCGTATACTTCCAGTTGGCTGGCATGGTGATATGTTGTCAGCATTAAGTGTCTGATATTTTCGTGTCTGGTGGCGTTGTAGGTGATTTGACTGAAGTTTGTGGTCCGTTTGTTGTGACTGGTGTTTCGGGAGATGTTGACACTGAATTTGATATGGGGAATCCACGGCTTGGAAATTATGACTGCGGCTTGGATGATATACATATAAGGACCGTTTAATATTGATTCATCTAAGGGGTTGGTTAAGTGTTGCGGAGTTTGTTCTGGGTGAAGATTTGATGTTTTGATGTTCTGTTAGAAAATACTATGTAAGCAATTATGTAAGCAATAAATGACGTTTAACAAGCTCTTGTACCTCGAGTTAGTTTCTAATAGAGTTTCTAATAGAGTTAATGAAGCACTTGATGAAGATCATGTATAATGAACAATTTGTAGACCTTTGGCTAGGAGATTATTATGATAAAGGAGAGTATTTTGACAAAAGTTTCTTTTCAGACATTTTTGTATTTTATTTCAGCCAGAATTTTTATATATTTTATATCAGACACTAATTGATAAATTCCAGACACAAGTTCACACGACATTTTAGACACTTTGGACATTTTAGACATCTTATTGAAAACTCTCTACGCTAAGACATAACCAGTGGCTGCAAAATATGAGTCGATCCAAGACAACAATCATACTCATGAACTATCTAACTCTTAACTAGTGCCGATATGTGAGGCATACCACAAAGATTGAACCAATTGAACTTGCACTATTATCTTATGTGCTGAAATGTCGGCGAACCGCTATCGTATCGACCCAAACCTTATCATTTCGATGATATAACCAATAATTGGGAGCTTAGCCTGAAACTCATACCGATCAGTGCTTTCTGGCACCGATTGCCCAGCCCAACCCCGAAACAAACAAGTTAGACAACTTCTCACTGGCTTGGTTAGTAGTGGCCGTTGCATCACCAATAATCTCGTTCGCTATGGATCCCAACTGTTCTGCTCTGTCCACCTTCACGCTAGACTTATCAAAGTACTGTATGTCTTCCACAAGTTCCTCACAAAAGTGTTCTTCGAGCTGTTGGTTTATATGTTGCCACTGCTTGAGCACCACGCGACTATTATCACGAGAAGATATTGATGGTTGGATATATTGCAAGGTTAGAGAGAGTATTTCACGCTGACAGATCAAAACATCATACATGTTGGCATCAGGAGAGTCAAACCACGATGGAGAGACATATTTCCCGACTTGATAGAGTGTTAGCCAGATGTCGTTAACGTTTGAGGATCCACCAGTATCGTTCCTGTAGAACTCAAATAACTCTTTAGACAGCGAGTAGGCATATTGGAAATTGTTGTCAATCAAGGCAGACTCGATACACGCAGATTTCAACTTGTTGAAGTAGTATGTTGGAGAGAGAGTAAGCAATAGTTCAGAATCAAGTCTAGACTCCTGTAAATCCGGCTTAGGTTCATCTATTTCCTGTTCTTCTTGACCCAGTTCCTCGAAAAACATCACCAAGTCATTCAAAATCTTATAAAGTTTCTCAAAAGCCAAGTACGACTTCGGGTTCAACTCAAGAATCACGTTGATCAATTTGAGAGGAGAAACTTCTCCGTCTTCTGGTTTGAATTTCAATATTTGACTAGGCGTGAATGGTCGGTTCTGTTCCACAACGATTCTGAAGTTCTTCATGTTTGCAATTGCCTTTAAAAGATGTTTGATCCTCACCACCTGGTTCCGGTGAGCTTCCAGAAACTCAAGGTCGTTTGAGAGCGTGTCAAATAACGTGACGCACTGTGACGCTTCATGTAGTCTGCCGATCTTGTCGTTCAAGTTATTGGCAGAACTGTAAGACATCCAAAACTTCTCAAGAACGATTTCGAAATAGTCGCTAACCGAAAGGGTGAACTGGCTATCTTCATAGAATTGTCCCACGGCATCAAATAAGTCTGCTTGAAGAAAACGTTCAACAATCAATTTGCTCACCTGGGTTGCCTCCTCTTTAGTAAGGAAAGTATCCATAAACTGGAGTGATGAAGCAAGTAGAGTAGAGGAATTAGTGCTGTTTAGCGTGCTGGTGATTTTCAACACCTCCCGTTCTTTGGAGCGTAGATCGGACGAATATTTTAAATTTAAGTACTTGCGAATAGTGAGTTTGGTTGTAGGGAAGAGTTTCTGGCAAGTGGTGGTGATTTGAAGAAGGGTTGAAATGGAGGAGGGACTAGGAACAAACCACGAGTGGAGGGGGTTGGTCTGAGTATAAAATGCAGCAAAGGATCCTGTTGGAATATCATCGAAGTTAAGAGATGTAGTTTCAGAAGAAGTCAGGGAATCTCCAGCAATTTCCATGGAATGAAGAATCTCCTTCGATGTTTCGATGATGGAATCGTAAATTTTCAAGGTTTCGATGGACGAAAGATCGGCGAAGGAGTAGAAATAGCAACTGGCAATAAAGCACTTGATAACTTCTTCAAAATCTTCATAATTGAAAACACTGTTATGAAGAATTGCTCGTATAATGATATTCCAGAAATGAAACTTTTCAGAAATTGTACGTGAGCGAAGGAAAGGAACGCCCGATTCTTCACTATCAGTATGAAACATCCACTTAACCACGACGCCGAAATCTTTGTTGTGATATATCACCATCGGTAAAATCACATTAGTCGTCCATAAATTCAATGGGGCTTTGTGGCTCAATGGAGTCACCAAAAGTGCAAACTTCTCGTAATAATTGCCATCAATAAATTCAGACAACATGACTGGATCCTCACCAGTTATGCCAAAGTTGTTCCAGTAGAAAAAGTATGGTTTGATGAGTCCTTGGTACCAGTCTAAGAACGGCTGATAGGCATTACACAACTTTATCAATGGGGAATACTCTGAAATGTCGCTGATATACTGAGAAACTTGGACGAACTTTGCCTTCACGAAGGAGAACTTAATTTCCTCTAGAGAGATATCGTCATGAATCTCCAGAGAATACTTATTATACATCTTTTGTGCCTCCACGTTAGTTTGATGAAGGAGATCCGAAGCTGTTGGTAATATCGAGTGTCTGGGGATCCAGGGAAAATTCGAATCTGAATCTATTTGTATATCAGTCACTTGCTTAGATATCCAGTTCGCAAACTCCTCCACGTCGTAGTCGTCGGTCCTTTCTTCGTAGTCCTCAGTCCTTTCCTCCTCGGTCAAGATTTTGACCAACTCACTAATGCTATCAATACTTCGAGACACTGGCGTGGTATACACCAACACTAATTTCAATAAGTTTTCCACCGTTGTATACTTCAAAGAGTACCGAGCTGTGAGTGATTTGAGGTGGCGGAACAGGTCCTCAACATTGCTGCCCTGAGTTAGAAGTTTGAGAGTTGTGAGGTAAATAATTCCATCGCTGATCTCCGAGAAAGACGCGACATTGGGAATATCGCCGGGTATAGCGACGGGTATAGCGACATCCATTGTTGTGGTTGGTGGTTGATGGAGTTGGCTTCTTGTTGATCTTGAGTTGAGGTATCAGAAGTGTGCATATAATACACATGATGATTATATACAGGATCGTGAATATTGAAAGATAACTCATCAGTTCGAACCATCAGCAATTCTTTAGTAGTATATTTAGTGTCTAAGTGTAGTCTTTGTAAGATATAGACTAGTTAGACTACGGAAGGTTAAAAACTTTCTCTATATACTGAAAAATCAGACTCGGTTTGTTGTAGACTGAAGTATATGCAGTAGAACGGTAGCTGGACAGCACATTAGTTTCTCTAGTACTTATAGTACTTAACTGATTCTGAATACTATCACGATTAGATATAGAGGATGTCAGAGGATAATTGCCTAACGTTGGTCTGGCTCTATCAAGTTTTGTGTTGACTAGACAAGACTACACTGGCCCTCTCACTTTAAATATTTGCAGCCATTATTACTAAAGTAGCGAACAAAGTAACGTAACGATTGATACACAGGTGTATTCTGATAGATATCCCTCTCCTATAGTTACATGTCATTATTCCTGAACACTGTTCTCCGTACGGAGAGTAAAATACGTGGAACTGTCGATTCCAGTGGGTATGTCACGTGCATTTGTATCACGTGCCAAACATAACTTAAGAGAGGTAGAGTCTTCTTCCGAGTTAGCTCACAACTATTAAGTTCTTACTCGTGAACTTTCTTGGCCTTTCCTGACTTCTCTTGACCTCTCTTTGTCATTTCCTCGCCATCTCTCAACTCTCACAAGTTGTCTAGGTCTTTTCCTTGTAAGCTAAGTAAATTGACTATATGCACACCACCAACTTAACTTTTCAACTCAAGAACACCACTAACATCACCAACCACCTCATGTCGTTTGTTAACAGCAAACAGCAGCGACTCATAGAGGACTCGATATCTAATTATGTCAAGTTCTACGACAAAACGTCACTCCAGTATTTAAAGTTACGACAGGAAATCTTTCTCCTAAGTCAACAAGTGACATCTTCTCCAATAACGTTTGACACGAAATTCAAAGTCAAACAGCTCACATTTGAACTAGACAAAGTGTCGGAGGTTTTCCTCAACCATTTGCATAGTCTCCACAACCTATTGGAAATCCGCAAGAATGTCAGAGACCCTTACGTGGAACAGATCACAAAGGAGTTGAAACTGTTGGAGACGTCGGCCAGCCAGCTTGAGGAGGAGATCACGGATATCAAACAGGTACAGAAACCGTTGTTAGACAAGATGAAGTTGTTGGTAAAGGGATTTGAAGCGAACTTAGGGAATAAGAGTAAAAATTTCCATGGAGAATCCCCACTGATTTCCCAAGGCTACTCCACAAAGTCAAGCCAGATTGATTATGATTCGTTGAAGTTTACCATGAAGGAGTTGAAGGAATTATTTGCAGATGTTGGTGACGTGGAGTTAGAGGAGGTTTTGAGGGGAAACAAGAACTTTGAGGCTGGGGAGGGCAGTATCGCTAGCTCCGACACGGAAATTCTCTACAGAATCAACAAATCTACTCCCCATGGAGTAACTGCCAAAACAAGTATCGAGGAGTATGATAAGTTGATAGAAAGTTCAATTGCCAGTGTTAGGGCTCTTGAAAACCAGGAGAAAGAGTTGAAGGACGAGTGGAGACGCAAGGCCAGTAGAGTCCAGGGAGTTAAGAGAGTCTTGGAGGAAGATGTAGACATGGAATAGTGAGTTTAGTGGGCCAGAATATGCTGAACAGCCTCTTGCTGGCTTCTCTACACCAACTAAATAGATATTGGTCGCAAGTTCGAACTAATATCATATCTCAGTATAAATGATTGTATATTATTACTATAGAAACTCATAGAGTTATTATTGTACAGAAATTCCCCACTGTTCCAGCACAGCTAGGGAAATTGTAGACTCGTGCTGGGGAATAATGATGACAGAAAGGTAAAAGTGGCATCAGTTGTAGACTTAAAGAGAAGATGCCATGATTTTCATATCCGTTGAGTAGACACTGTAACTTCCTTAGGCGATACTGACTAGATAACTACTAAAGATGTCCCAGTATCACACACTAATCTCATCAGGGATGAGATCAGTGACAGTCAGTCTTTGAAGAGCCTCAACTTTGCTTAGTCTTAGTAACTAGTCTCATGAACTTGTCTGTAACTTGTCTCGGTAAATATCACAACTTCCTCACAAGCCAGCCTTCTTCACGACTCGTTGATTTCTACGAGCTCAGAATCAAAATCACAGAGTCTCCTCTTACAAATACCATCTCGGATTTCTTAATCACTGGCCCTTGCTCGCCCTCGGAATACACATATTCTTCGGCATCACTTAAAACCATGTTACAGTGAGAGTCATAGCCCTGGAGTTTTCCTTTCATTTCACGAGCTCCTCTCAACTTCACTAAGACAAATTCGTCCAATTGGAAACGAATCAAATCGAGAGGTTCTTGCTGTGTTTGGGGTTGTTCTGTAGCGACACTGGACATTTGGTGGTTGGTGTTGATGGATGGTGAAAATCTTGAAGCGACATTTGATGGTCAATTTGTGAGACTAGAGAAAACGCGACATTAGAGACATTAGTAGTAGCAGTTTGCAGCAACCTACAAACAACTTATTTCCCTGAAGTAATTATTAACAGTTGAGGTTAGAGATAAATCCAGAATCAATAAATACTAGTTCGAGAATCTATCTATTAGTCGAATGTTGCAATAACTCAAGTGAATTTCCAGAATTTCCAGACTGCTTATTTCCTGGATATTAATTTCCAGAGTATATTTCTCAATTAGAAGTCCCTGATCATATCCATGCTATTATCTCTCAGAAATCTTCTAAGCTATAAATTTCCAGGTATTCCCAACATTAGGTGCCCCTGGAAGAGCTCTAGAGAGAGTACGACATAGACTCGACATAAAGTTTGCGACATTAACGATCCAATGTCGAATGTCGCATGAAAATACATTTTCAAAATTTTCTTCAACACTCTAAACCTCCTCCTACGACACCATGAGTATACATATAAGAAACTTTCTGAACTCAGTTGCAAGTGCTGCACGTGGATCTCGTAGCTCTTTACGCTTGGGAGATTTAAAAACCATCAAATTACGTCAACCAATCGTCCCAAGTCACAAAAATTTCGATGTCTCACCAGATCACCCATTATGGGCCTTCTTTCCAGAAGGTAACAAGACAGAAACTGCTTTACGTGAAGGAAATGAAATTGACACCGAATCTCGTGAATGGTCTTTTCCAGAGTTGCGTAGGAAATCATTCGACGACTTACACAAGTTATGGTACATAACCCTCAAAGAACGTAATACCGTAGCCAGAGAAGTAAGGTTAGCGGAGTCTATTGAGTACAAAAACATCAGAGCCCATGAGAACCTTGACGAGAAGTTGGTATCTGTTCAAAAGAAGATCAAGCAAGTATTATTGGAAAGACAGACAGTTTATGAGAGAGTCCAGACATTTTCCAAAGAACAAAGCGAATTTTTGTCTGATTTCCAACAAAGATATATCCTGGCCCCAGATTCAGACATTATTTCCTACAACGAAAAGCTTGTCAGATTACAATATGCATTCTTTGGTATTCAACCACATTTAGAAGATTACAATTTGGAAGAAGACATAAATGTCAAGTTTATTGAAGGCTTGTCGTATGTCGCCAATTTGAAGATCAACAGATATTTGGAGCAATCTCCAGGCTCTTTTGAATTGCCTTTGAATGGCCCAGTAGAAGAATTGCCATTCTTATTACGTAACCTTGAAGATGCTATACAAGAAGTCAAGGACTTGAGAGAAAGTGGTCAATCCGTGAAGTTGGATAAGATAGACGTCATACCATTTTTGAAGAGTGCCATTGGATCATTTATCGAAGAAAGTGGAAGTTTATAATTGAAGTTGTATGAGATGGAGGGGATTTGTCTGACAAGAGAAAATTGTCTGGGAATTTGAGAACCAATGGAATTCCCGACTCAGAAATTGTCAGAAACATAGATTTACTATTTGGGGAATTCAAATCTCTACGAAATCACCACTGACTACAATATTTCCTTCCTATTGCTAAGCAATCCTAGATCCAACATCGCTGACATTCAGTCACTTTCCCTGAATTTCCTAATATTAAGTTACCCACTTTACATAGCTAACCCTGTATATATACATTCTCCTGGCAACAGGTATTGCAAATTGATGTAGATTTGATGAGACAAAGAAATAGAGATTAGGTATAGGAACCTATAACCCACTTCCAGAAACCTTCAGAAAGATATGAAATTCTGCAAGTCACAGGTATGTTTCCTGTGATTATGGTTCACACTAGTATGTTGGATGACGGAAACTTTTTCCAAGGTAACCCTCGAATCAGCCAATAGCACAGCTTAGTGCCTATATATAACATAGGCCTTAACATTACTATTGCGGCATTGATAATATCATATTCTACGTGCGCCCACCAATATTTCCAGACCAACGGAAATTCACCAAATCTTCAACAGACATTGATACTGTGAGGCCACAACATTCAAACAACTCATAGCAGAACTTCGAAGGTGAATTCTTGCAAAATCCCTAGAATAACAGTAACGCCAATTTGTACTGTTAGCCCAACTCAGTAGCGTCAATTACCAGCTGAACAAACGTCAACCAATCCAAACTCGCTAATCATGGGCAGAATTCATGGTTTCCTCGGAGGGGTCTTATTAACCTCGACCATTACATACTATACGGGAGAATATTTCCGTAGCAACCAAAAGTTCATTAGCACTCACCTTCAAACCTCGGACCATATTATCCGTAGCAAAATCTTATCCCCAAATCAAGCCGAACCAATCCCAACAACATCCCACAGCAGTACAATTTCCAGAGTCGGAATTGTGGAGACAAGTAAAGATATTTGGAACGACGAGATCATAAAGATGGTGAACTGGGTGTATGGAATAAATTGGTACCAATGGGGTGTCAAATTGGACAGAAAGGTGATGGGTTTGACGGAGAAGGTGGTGGATGCCGTGACTGAAAAGTAACGTGTGAATTCATCTACCACTAGCAGAATTGTTATATATGAAGCAGACTAGGTTGTTCGAGACCAGGCAGGTTGGTAGATATTCCCATGTAATCATTTCAGTAATAAATCAGAGTTGGGTAGGAGACCCATATGTGTCGCCAGTGTCTATATAAAACACATATCCACTAGTCTCGAATTAGCATCTCACAATATAAATTCAAGAGTACAGAATCCTCGTAAAGCTGGAAAGAAATTGTAGATTTACAGCATCGTAATATTGCGACAAACACAGACTCTTAAGATACTAAAGGTAGTCAGTGGCTCGTTTCATTGAATCAATTGCTCGGTTTGCGATTGGTAGTCGCATCAGATCTACTATCGACACCGCTAGCGACACCATCAATATCTTCAGACACGCGGTCACCAATCGAATTGTCACCAACACTTGATTGATGGGAAGCAGCGCTCTCAAAAAACTTGAGAACGTCCCTATAAACCACCCAATTACCGATTGGAGCGACCATCAGAAAGATCAAACTAACCAAGATTTGAAAAACAGACCAGGTTCTTGGTAAAACCCCCAAAACTGAACAGCCCAAGAGCCAGCCAATAAAATCAGTAGTGATCGTATCGTAGCCCTTGCCTAACTTATCAAGTATAAGATCAGCACATTCTGCAGCAGTAATGGCATCACTAGCACCCTCGATAGTTTTTGTTATCTTTGGTTTGGTCAACTCTTCTTGGTCATAACCTTCGCTCTGGAAGTTTCCTGGAAACGCACAGGATACTCTAAAGTTATATGGACCCAACTCTTGACGTAAGATTACTGACAACGACATCAATGCCGATTTCATAGGAGCATATTGTGCGTAGCCAATAAACGGATAAAAAGCTAGAACTGATGAGAAGAAAATGACATGTCTAGGCTTATAGTCCTTGTAGAGAGTTGTGGAGTTAGCGGACTTTATCTTCTTGAAACCTGAGTGAACGAAGTTCAAGGCTGTTCCATAGTTGATACCAATTCCTCCAGCAAGCTCATCACTCGTTAAGTCGTCAAACAACTTTGGAATAGACGATCCAGCACAACAGAATATATAGTCCGGATCAACATTGGAGTCGAAAATCTCGTCCCACATCCTAGCAGCTTCTGAATACTTGGAGACATCTCCAGAGATATATGAGAGGGTTGCTGTTGCTGGTTTACATACTGTTGCCTCTATACGAGAGATTTGTTTCTGTAAGTTCGCGGTGGTTCTTGCAATGAGGATAACAGAACAATTTTGCTCGTAGAGTTTTAGGGCAAGCTCAGTCCCAAGACCTTGAGAAGCCCCAACTATAACGGCAGTCTTACCAGAGGGCTTGAAATGGGATTTGGAAAACCACATTGTAGAAAGTTGGTAAAATTTGAAGTGGTTGTAAACCGTTTGATGGCTGTAAAAGTATCAGCAGGACCGGTTATCGAATGGCGATTGAAAAATCAAAGGAACCGTGGGGTATTGGTTGTAAATATCACTTCTTTGCACTAATAGCGACGAGAAACGTGTATATTCAGGCGTGATTCGAGGTGCTAGCGAGTTTGAGGAAGCATCTAGCGAACTGTAAATTTGTGGAAATTGTCTAGATAAACGTCGCACGTGAGCAAATATAAGCAGCGTGGTAAAGTTACTGAAAGTGAATTGAGTAGTTAGTAATATCTAACAGTATGGGTCTGGCAATGAGGGGGCTGTAGATCTCGTAGTCCTCTTCGTAAGATTCTCGCTGAATCCTGAATGTTGACCTACGTTGCGGTGTGGTTTTAAGTTGGATTAATATATTGCGGTATCGATGTAATTAGAGCTAGAAGAGAGTGTAGTTAGAGCTAAAAGAGTCTTTTAAGATCTCTCTAGATCTAGTACTCATTAATCCTTAAATACCTATCACCTACTGTCACTCTATAAATTCGTTGACTTCCCAGTTAATGGAGATCGTGATATTACTATGTACAATTTCACTACTATATGATAAGGAATGATGAAGGTTGGAGTTATGAATACTCCACAGGATGGACGTGCGAGAGCGGCAACATTCCAGAATAATAGACATATAGAGCCATCAACAGAATATAACGTACAGCTAACCGTTCTTAATGAGTTGACGAAGCTTCGGCTCTGTTGAGAGGTCCGTCATTGTCCGTTTGTGACAATTATATGATATAAAACTGAAGATGATACGGTAGATTAGGGTAGGTTAGGACACCATGGCAAAATACAAATCTTCTTCATTCTTAGTGATGATTTGACCTCAAGATTTTCCTAGCCTGATGATAATATGTGAGTTGTCCAAGCTTGATGATAATATGTCTCACAGCTCTTCACTTTATTCTACTCTTTAGTTTCTCATTTATTTTGTTAAGAAAGGTGATTGTGGAATCTGGACCTCTTTAGAAGCAGGTCTAGGCTTTGTGAAAAATCTCTTGGATTTGGTCAAAGTTCCTGTAAGTTCTCCTCCATTGAATTCCAAATTTTGAGGAACATTCTTCAAGTTCTTGGCCATTTCCTCGTCGGCTACAACACCGGTCACAGAGTCGTATTTGAAAAATTCAACTTTAGCGGTCTCCACGGCTTCTCTAAACTTGTTCTCACCGTCGTTTCTGAACTTGGTGAGCTTTTCGACGTTTAATTTGGTGATGTCGTCCAATGCCAAATCCTGGATCTCTAATCTGGCGACGATTTTGGCAGTGTACCAGAACTTTATTTCATAGTCTGAGTCTACAAGCTCCAAAACCGACATTGGAGCATTATCTTCCCCTAAACGAGGTTCCAATTTGATCACACGGGTGAACCCTGTTTGTCTGCGAGGGTATCTTCCAGCCAATTCTTCAATAACTTTCATACCAACCTCTTTTTTGTCAGGTGGTTGGAGGTAGTTGAGAGCTGGGTTGCTTCTGAATCTGGTCATGATTTCTTTGTCTTTGATAGTGTGGTTTTTTTGGAGTGCATCGGCCAAGAACCTCTCGACTTTGACTTGTGCTCTTTTGGCTTTGCTTCTTGTTGTGACGATATATTCATGACGTATAACACTGGCACATAAATTCTTGTCCATCAGATTGACATGGCGTGTCACGTTCGCATGGAACTTTTGTAATGCAGGCATGGCGTTGTGGTTGGTATTGGTGTTGATAGTGGTAGTTGAAAAATTTGATGAAAATGGTTTGAGAAGTGAGACATTTAGGCGACATAGGAGACATACGACATTACGAAAACCGACATTTGGTGATAATTGTGCATGGATATGTACACAAATACTGACGGCAGGGAAGCGTTTGTGATTATGTAATGGATGTTTAGAAAGGAATATTAGCGGAGATTTAGAGGAAAGACAGTAAACTCCTAATTAGCCAGAGAAGAAGCTGGATCAAGAAGGTTTATATAGCTCAGTACATTTGTCGTTCCATTTATAAGTTTCCAGTCACAAGTTTCAAGGGAAATTCTTGTCTCTAGCGGAGAACTGAACGATTTGGAATATCATAGCACTTTCTCTTGAAGGTGCACTTCAAGACTACACTTGGTAAATGAATATTCTTATTTATTACTATAAATCAAAAATTTCTAGCGTTTTATTATTCGATCTGATTAGATCTGAACAGTTCAGTTGATGGTTAATCGTGACTATAAAACTCTCAGATCTTTCCCAGTCATCTCATCGTTTTCATCACAGTCGCTTAGCTTCTGTGTTGGTCATCTAGAAATTAATTGGCTTGTCAAAAGTAGACAAGGCAGCTTCCTTGAATGCTTCAGATAAAGTTGGGTGGGCGTGACAAGTTCTAGCAATATCTTCAGTACTAGCACCGTATTCTAAAGCCAAACCGGCTTCACCAATCATTTCACCGGCGTTGGCACCGATAATGTGAACACCCAAAACTCTTTGAGTTTCGGCATCAGCAATGAATTTTACAAAACCGTCAGTGTCCAAGTTAGTCTTGGCTCTGGAGTTGGCAATGAATGGGAACTTACCGATCTTGTACTTGATTCCTTGTTCCTTCAATTGTTCTTCGTTTTGACCAACCCAGGCAACTTCAGGGTGGGTGTACATAACAGATGGAATGTTTGCGTAGTTAACATGGCCGTGACCGTTTTTTATATATTCGGCAGCAGCAATACCTTCTTCTTCGGCCTTGTGAGCCAACATAGGGCCAAAAGTGACATCACCAATAACTCTGATGTGTTCTTGTTTAGTTCTAAATTGAGAATCAATGACTAATCTACCTCTGTTATCGACTTCCAAACCAGCGGCTTCAAAGTTAAGACCCTTGGTGTATGGTCTTCTACCAATGGCAACTAATAATACATCAGCTTCCAAGTCTTCCTTCTTACCGGATTTGACATCTTCAACTTCGATCTTGACAACTTCACCTTCTCTGGCACCGCTAACGACCTTCGTTCCCAACTTGAATTTCAAGCCTTGCTTGGCCAATAATTTTTGAGATTGTTTAGCGACTTCAGCGTCCATACCGGCACCAATGGCGTTTTGGAATTCAATGACGGTGACTTCGGAACCTAATCTAGCGTAGACAGAAGCCATTTCTAAACCAATGATACCACCACCAATGATGGATAATCTCTTTGGAATTTCCTTCAAGTCTAAAATACCAGTGGAAGTGACGATTCTTTCTTCATCGACTTCGATACCTGGGAATGGAGTTGGTTCGGATCCAGTGGCAACAATGATGTTGTCAGCTTCGACTTCGTACTCTTCGCCTTCGGTAGGCTTGACGGAGATGGATTTCTCGTTAATAAATGAACCCTCACCCTTTAAGTAAGTGACACCGTTCTTCTTGAACAACATTTCAATACCACCGGTCAATTGCTTGACAGACTTGTCTTTTGCGGCGATCAACTTACCAAAGTTGATTTTGACACCTTCGACTTCGATACCTCTGGCAGCAGAGTCGTGGAGCATTTGATGGTACAAATGTGAGTTGTTTAACAAGGACTTTGATGGGATGCATCCGACGTTCAAACAAGTTCCTCCTAAGGAACCTCTCTTTTCGATACAAGCGGTGTTTAATCCGAGCTGGGCGGCCTTGATGGCGGCAACATAACCACCAGGACCTCCTCCAACAACGACTAAATCATATTTAGTAGAGGCGAATCTAGTAAATTGTGAGAGGTTGTTGGTTTTGGTGATAACTCTGGGTGTGGTGAATGCTTTCAACATTTTGATTGGTTATTTGGGAAGAGTGCAAGGGTGGTTGGTTTTAAATTGAAAAATGCTTCACAGTTGGCCGAAATCGGTTTCGCGCACGACTCCCGGAGATGATAGGAAAGATTTTGTTAGGCCTAGTCATGATTACTTCGAGAAGGTCTTGATTTATAATAGAGGTCATACAAGTGTGGTTTCGTCTATATATGGGAGACTATGTATAGAGGGTCATCTATGACTCTGAGTGGTCAGACCTTTGAGGTTAGGATTTGTAATGTACTGCATATAGAATAAATGGTGATTATTACTAACATATATTATAAGTTTATAGCCAGGCGAGTGGCGTCCCGGGGAAATGGTGATTGTATCTAATCAACCACGATTGAGTCATGCTTAGTCTTTATTGATAGAATTGGGACCGTTACTTGAACGATGACTATGACGGGTATTAAACAATTTTAATTGACCTGCATATACTGTGGGAATTCCGGGTAAACCAAATAGCATTGGATCTATAGAATTCAGACATAGCAAGGCTAAGAATATTTGGTTTCCTCGTGACTAAATCCTTCAGTCATTGTTATTTACCGGAAAGAATGGAAATATGTCTTAGACAGACCCGTGGCTATTAGATACGACCGAATTGGTGTCCTGTATACAGTGGACCTTGCGGCAATTTCAAAGCTGTGGTCTAATACTATACAAGAGTGTGCTTTGTGATGTGTGGTGAGCAGTAGTGGATGGAGTCGTTATAATCTGCCTATATTTCACCGCTGCCCGATGTTTCAACAAAGCTGTATGTATTTTTTGCACCCATTTTACCCTATTTAGCTATGGGGCCGGGAAAACTTTAATAGAGACTAAGCAGAAGACATTTCATTGATCTACAACTCGTACAAGAGTATATCTCGAGATTTCAGGTGTAAGAGGAATTATTAATGAAGACATGCGTAACTTTGCTTACAAAGATATAAGAACTCTCTAGCTAGTACTCCTGTAAGACTCAAAATTACTAGTCAAATAGTATTCAAAGAAGTGAAGCGACTAATCGAGTCAGTCTGCTATTAGTTGAATACAGTCCCTCAAAAAACTACAGCTTAATACTCTATTTCGACTTATTTGTCTCAAGTACGTTACTTATATATACATCATTTTTGCTAGTCCATAATTGGCCTGGCTAGCTCAATGGCTAGAGCGTTTGACTTTTATCGTCACTCAAAGCGCACTTTAGAGGTATCAAAAGGCTGCGGGTTCGACCCCCGCGTCGGGCTTCTTTTTTTGCACCCAAAAGTTCGGAATCCACTTAAAGGATTTAAACGCGTATGATGTAACCAAAATTAATATATCTAGCACCCTTCCTATCTCTAATTGGAGAGTTTTTGTGATAGTTGGAACGTTGCGATGATTTTAAAATGCTTACATTTCAAGCAAGCTAGACGAACATCACTTAGACAAAATTGTTCAAGGTGTCATGTTTGAGAGAAGATTTATATGTTCATTTCTTCGAGGATATTCGTATAAGGACCACTATGTCTTAACTATTCCATTGATATAGCATGAAGTTGACCACAACGAGGTTTTGATAAAAACAGTGAGTTACATTACTCTTCTTTAATGGAGTTCTCGCTATAAATCAAGAATTTGCAGCCAACCATCCTTCTCATCAATCACCAATGCTGTCAAATATTGAAAGATGTCCATTACTTCATTTTCCGACAAAAATTTTGCACCCATCCAAAAAGATATCTCCCCGGGGTTCGCTCTAGCCTGCTTATATATCTTGAGCTCACTAACTCAAACTAGGGTGTTTTTGAACACCTTCAACGCAAACGATTCACAGGTCGCCACATCCCCTATATCTCCATTGGTCCTATTGGGTTCCTGTTCGCCTACTGGTTAGTTTTTGGTATGCATACAAATGAGGAGATAACCTGCACCTAGAATTATTTCTCCCGACTGCCTGATCTGCAGAAGGTTTGTGGCTATAATGGGAACTATGGGTATACAATGGCTTTGCAACTAACGTAACTAACCACACCTCAGTTAAGTAATCTGTTAACCACAATCTCTTCTTAGTCTTTCCGACCTCCCCGGGCACTCTCCACAACCCTCGGATCTGTTTAGAACACTCTCGCTAACTGGAAGCTTTGAGTGATTATTTGACAAGTGTTTTTGAACTAACAATGAATGTAAGATATAATTAGTTATAGCTATCGTTGCCATCTACTTCGGCATGCAATTATGTATGCTTGAACCATAACATATTCGAAACTTGTATTTAGGTGGTTCCGAGACCTCCGGGTATTGAACCGGAAGTCGGAAAAATATAAACCTTTCAAACAGAACCTCTATTCTATCAGATCCAGAGATAGATATTAGCCATCAACAAGTCTTTTCTTACCAAGAGATCTTCATCAGAAAATTCAACCTTTGAATTACAGTCTGATGAAGTTTCTAGAGCAAAATACTAAAAATGACAGAAAACTTATGGATGCAACGGAGTTTGCCTGAAATTCTGGTAATATTGAAATCACAGAATTCCAACCCTCCATTCATGATTACCAGAACTAATATACTAGAAAATATTGACAGGGAAGGGTCCTACCAATTGCTCACTAAATCCTGAAGTCCTTGCTTTTTTGTATAGTAAGAGAGTGGAGTAGAAATTTATCCGGATACTTCTTTTAGCGACTGGCTCAGGATTTGTCCCTAGCTCTAGGGAGAAATTGAGGGACATATTATTCTCCGCCTAATACTGGCTGCAATTCTGAGTCCCGGGAATCCAGTTAAGACGATCCCCCCTCACCCAATTAAAACGTGGACAAACCAAACTTCCCACTAGTACAGGTCCCATCCACCAATTCCGGGGGCAACGAAAAATTACAAATTACCAACGACATAAAAGAAATCTCAACCCTCCTACCTTCTTCTTCAACATCTACATACAATGTTATCTAGAAACCTCAAATCCACCTTAAAACGTCTTCCGGTCTTAGCTGTCCGTCCGGTTGCCCTCAAAACATCCAAGGTTGTTCTTGCTAGATCAATGTCGTCCTTTGGCAGCAAGGTCTATCGTCCAATGACCTCCTCCACCATCGTCAGCAAAAGATTTGCATCCCATACCGTGAAAGTTCCAGAAATGGCAGAATCCATTACCGAAGGTACTTTAACTGCCTACTCCAAGAGTGTTGGTGACTACGTCGCTCAAGATGAAACCATTGCCACTATTGAAACCGATAAAATCGACATCGAAGTCAACTCGCCAATTTCTGGTACCATCACCGAATTGTTGGTAGAAGTTGAAGAAACCGTCGAAGTTGGTCAAGATTTAGTAAAGATCGACGAAGGAGAAGCTCCAGCTGGCGGAGCTAAGGAAGAAGCTCCAAAGGAAGAGGCTCCAAAGGAAGAAGCCTCCAAGGAAGAAGCTCCAAAGAAGGAAGCTCCAAAGAAGGAAGCCCCAAAGAAGGAAGCCCCAAAGAAGGAAGCTGCCAAACCAAAGGAATCCAAGCCAAAGGAATCCAAGTCCGAATCCACTGCCACCTTCACCTCATTCTCCCGTAACGAAGAACGTGTGAAAATGAACAGAATGAGATTGAGAATCGCTGAACGTCTTAAGGAATCCCAAAACACCGCTGCTTCCTTGACTACCTTCAACGAAGTCGACATGACCAACCTTATGGATATGAGAAAGCTCTATAAAGATGAGTTCTTGGAAAAGACCGGAATCAAGTTAGGTTTCATGGGTGCATTTGCCAAGGCCTCTACCTTGGCTGCTAAGGAAATCCCAGCCGTCAACGCTGCCATTGAAAACAACGACACCATGGTCTTCAGAGACTACACCGATATTTCCATTGCAGTTGCAACTCCAAAGGGTCTTGTCACTCCAATTGTTAGAAACGCCGAAAGTTTATCTATCTTGGGAATTGAACAAGAAATCTCTAACTTGGGTAAGAAGGCTAGAGACGGTAAGTTGACCCTCGAAGACATGACCGGTGGTACCTTCACTATCTCCAACGGTGGTGTATTTGGATCTTTATACGGTACTCCAATCATCAATATGCCACAAACTGCCGTCTTAGGATTACACGGTGTAAAGCAAAGACCAGTAACGGTTAATGGTCAAGTTGTTTCCAGACCAATGATGTACTTGGCTTTGACATATGATCACAGAGTCTTGGACGGTAGAGAAGCCGTCACTTTCTTGAAGACTGTCAAGGAATTGATTGAGGATCCAAGAAAGATGTTGTTGTTGCAATAAGCTAGTTATGTTTATTGGTGCTACGTGGGCTTAGAGATAACGGGGTTAGCAGATAGTGATGTAATACATCATATAACATTGTGATTTTAGATAACCTTGTGATATCAGTTTTCTTTTGATATCAGTTAACCTTATCACTAATATCTTGTGACTCGACGGCTCTCTCGTAACCTCATAATGGAGGATATCATATTGGAGGTTCAGGATGATTTGAACTAGAACACGACATTCTGTGTGAATGAAACCACTGCATGGTCTACATTTCACAAGTAACCACTAGGCCACTTATGAGAGTATGCTCCTAGTCTATTCTGTGATCATTGTGGCTGCTACTCGTCGGTTCTTATGACTCGCTCGTTATCATCCAACCTATGCAGTCAAGAGATATAATGTTATGAAAATAGAAGTATAGGTGCATTGTTATTAAATTATTCAGTAAGACTTGATTAGATGTAGTATAGTGAGAGCACTAAGGAGATGATGGGACATGGAGCGAGCTAGAATCTCGGACAGAACATGGACCAAGTAGAGAGATACCCGGAGAATTCTAGATCTTCCGAGCTAACCAAAGAAGAATCTTTGAGTTAGATCAGTAATGAGCGTAGCGAAATCAATTCTGAGCACAGCGAAGTGCTGATTGGTTCGAAGTATTTAATAGTGGAGACAAGTAGTTATTTGTGGAGATACAAGAGTTTTGTTAAGAAAACTATTGAAGAGTTCTGCTAAGTAAGAGGAAATTTTAGCGAAGAAAATCTCTGAGTACTTTGTCAGCGAAGAGATATCTGTGAGTACATAGTACTCTCTGGTAGCTATCAGCATGAATTCTACAGTATTATTAGAATATATTCATTACATTGTCCTGGAGTCATCGAGATAAAACGCGAGCCTTACAATTGATACAGCTATACAAGGTGAATATTGTGGGTAATTTCTAGTTAAAATTACTGGAAATCCATACCTACTATAGAAGGAGATATATCACGTTCGTCAAGATGTTCAATTAATTATTAGAGGCAATTTTGGACGGTATTCCACTAGCCCAATCCACTGATATTATTGTACTGCATGTAAGTAACGTATATTAACCTGTAAAGTTGATTATTTTAGATTATTTGCAGCTTTAAATACCATAGAACTATTAGCGAAGAAGCTCAAGAACGGAATTATGAGCATAGCTACGAACAAATAAACGTTTTAATAGTAATGTAGAATTCATACTGTGAACTCATATTGATAATGATCTGATAGTACTTTATAATTAGAGATTCCCTCACTTAGCAGAAAAGACTCGGATAAACTGTAACAAGATATTTTTATATAAAGTGCAGTAGAAGCCTAATTATCGACAACTATCAACTAATTGAGGCTTTAAGAATCACGTTTTCCATGCAATTTCACTCATATTTCCCAACTGCTTCTCTCTAACTTTTCTCCAACTCTCTTCTCTAACTTTTCTCTTACTATCTCTAATATTTTCTCGAACGCATCTCTATTACTTCTTGAGGGAAATTGTAAACAGCATGCGAGCAAGAAATTGTGTCAATCAGCAACCTCTAAACATGCATTTACCCTTAAACTATACATTGTAGAGTGTAAGAATAGTCCATATAATAAAAATATTTCTCACCTGATTCACTCACCCCCAGTTAGGAGCCTACAACATTGCTAGTTGCATTGGTGAGTTGTGTTTGGCCCGTCGTCCTTCCCAATCGGATGCAAATTACTAATATTTACCTTTTTCCCAAACAGGCAATTTTCGCTACCAAAATTTTGCATCATTTTGGTTCCTTCACCTTTAAACACTTCAAGATTCACGTTTGATTTCTTGATGTTCTTTTTCTGGAGAAGCCAATTAAGGATATACGATAGAGTACTCAAGATTATAAGAACATAAGAATATAAACTATAAGATCAAGAGTCCATAAGAAAATATAAGATACACAAAAATCACCAGAATCAAAAGTTCAGAAGTCATAAGTTTAGAAGTCATAAGCTCAGAAGTCATAAGTTCAGAAGTCAGAAGTTCATAAGTCGGAATTTCAACAGTCAGAAGTCAAAAGAGTTCCTTTATAGAGTATCTACAGAGACTCCTTAACTCATACTCTAAACTTTAGTCACTAGACTTATCCCCCACTACAAGTTCAGCCATCGCTAGTGAGAATCAGTTAACCACAACAAGTTCACAAATTTTCAAATCACAACTTCAACCATAATCCAATTGTCCATATATAAAATTCTTCATAATGGACAACTTCGATAAATGGGAAGATGTTAGTACGTCTAAAATCCCACTTCCACATGAAAATTTCGATGATTACTTTACGGAGTTCCATGAAATCGATAATTTATTCAACGAGACGCTTACGGGGCTCCAGGATCTAGATGTTCCCTCTGGATATATTCAACCCACCCTTAATCTGTCACCTATTCACAAACATTCTCGTAAAGCGAGTGGGACTGCGATTTTTGGCTTTGCTGACCATACACGTGAACTCTCCATTGGAGGGATGACGAGCGACCTCTATAAGTCCATCAAGCCTTCGATGGATCTAGGAAAATCCATATCTCCTGGAGACTTGTTAAAATCCATCAATGGCCAAAATATCGATCCTATAAGTTATGAGGATCCTCCACTTTTGGAATTTGATTTTCCTCCACAGAAACCGATTTTGCTTTTGGAGGAGGATGAGGACGAGGAAGAGGAGTCGTTAGCGCATAATGATAAGTCCGTGCCAGATAAGTCCGTCCATCTTGACCACCATTTTGCCCAACTGTCCCCCATCAAAAAGAATCTGGACTATGTCACTGCCAACCCCACCTCATACAAATTCCCTCCATCACCCTCGCCCACGAGGTTGAACTCAACTCCGATCAAAATTCCCCAGAATTCGGGCTACCAGTCGGTGAATAATTATTCTGTCAAATATCTCCAGAATTTGAACCAAAATAAACTGCTGGTAAAGTATGTGGATGATATCGGACCTTTATTGGATAAACAGCTGGAAATAGGAGATTTTGAGGAAATACAGAGACCCCAAAAAAACAACCAAAACCATCAAAATCAACAAAACTACCGACCACAGAAACAACAAGATTCGCCACAACGTCAATATCAACAACTTCCATCCCACCAACCCAACCCCTTCACTACTTCGTATAAATATGTACCAATTCCCGTCCAAAAACCAACATACACCAAAAATGAAGTATATGAGAACCAACAATTCCAACAATATCAGCAACACATACCACAGCAACAACCTCAACAACCACAACCTTCTCTGTCTCAGATTCAACAGCTTTCACAACATTATCTTCCCCCACCATCTCCCCCCACACTTTCTGCCGGCTCCCCCGACTGGCAATCTTCACCAGAACCCCAATCACCCTCCCCATCCCGAGCCCAGCTCAACTCTTCTCCTATAAACTTACGACCCGGAAATGTCAATTTCTACACTCCCCAATTCTTCTCAGAAGCAGATTTACAATATGAGCAGGATCCTTTCTCCCAATCTTACAATAACCAATCTTACAATAACCAGTCTCCATTCAACCAAACCCCATTCAACCTGTCACCACTTCACTCCCAACAGCTCGCCTCGTCTCCCGTAAAATACTCATCCAACTCGTCGCCTCTCAGACAGATTCCTGACGAAACCTTCGACGCCAACGCTACGATCACCCAACTTACACCGCTCAAAAAGACTCTTCCCAGCACTCCATCGAGAAACAACATCAGATTAGAATGGAGTCCGATCATATCACCCAATGCTAAGGCATCCAAAGATGTCAAGAGACATATTCAGGAATCCTCCGTACGCAGAATCATCAAGAAAACATCCCTACTTCCGCCGGGAGAGCTCGACCAGTACTGGGTAGGACCGGACGAGGAGAAAATCTACACTTGCACATACAAGAATTGTAGCAAGAAGTTTACCAGGAGATACAACGTGAGGTCACATATCCAGACCCATCTTAGTGACCGGCCGTTTGCGTGTTCGCGGTGTCCAAAGAGATTTGTGAGACAGCATGATTTGAATCGTCACGTCAAGGGCCATATGGAAGCACGCAGCTGTAAGTGTGTCTGTGGGAAGGAGTTTGCGAGAATCGATGCCTTGAAGAAACATCAGATCAGAAAGATCTGTGCTAGAGGTGTCACCGGAGTGGCCAGTGGTGTGTCCGGTGGAGGAGTCACTAAACCAGTAAGCAGTAAGGGAAAAAGTTTCACATAAGAGATAATGAAGAAAAGTGGCCCGGGCCACTTTTCTGAAGATTCTTCTAAACTCTCTAGAGAATTGTTAAAACGCCAATTCCCCACACACTGAGCAAACCAAACTATCAGAGATTGTTCGAGGTTTACTAAAATCACTTAATTCACTAAAATACGCTAGCCACCACTAAACCTCTGTGGTTTACCAATGGCGTATCTTTTTCGGTCACTCCTCTCCCTGTTCTCCCTATCTCCCCGTTAATTTATCCTGGTTCCAACTCATTTCAGAGTTCAAGTTCTTCTTTTTCAGTTCTTTTCGCAGCCATTCTGGCTAGGCTGACATTTTGTTATTTTAATTGCACTGTGACCTACAGGTGCATCGTTTATAGTTCAATATATGGTTGATAGGATTTAATTAGAGAGAGTAACTTAATAGAGCTAATAAAAAGTAGTCAAATAAACGATGAAATACTCTCTAATTTCACTAATATGACTCTAATGCCTCACCAATACTCACTTATATCTCTCTAATATCTCACCGATACTCACTTATATCTCACTAATACCTCTTTAATTGCACCTACAACTTCTCTAATAATTTTCTAGGTCACTGATAACTCTATTAACTTACTAATTCTGAAATTAGGTGTATTTGTCAACTTTAAGCTATTACTTTCAGTCTTCTATGTGGAAATTTGAGATAGTAATTAAATTTGCATCAGTTTAGAGAGACTTGAAGATTATATCACAAGATTTATATCACTACAGAGAGAATACCGTTATCTTATGAGATGCTACAGCCAATATGACTTAACCTAATTTTAAATTATATAGGCAAAACTGAAAATATGAGGCAATCATACTGATGAAAGCCAAATGCTTATGAAAATGAAGTAATGAGTGGAAACATTACGAAAGCTCTCTACGAGTTATCTGAAGTGTTTCCGAGTTGATAAATTGGTGTCGCGACTAAGATGTTGAGGGTGTAATGAGGGTGAGGTTAGAATCAGACACTCTGTAGTACAGATTATGAGAAACTTGGAAATCTCAGATTTAATTGGACCACCCAAACTTTACTAGGACTCTGTAATATTTCACTAGGGCTCTGTAATATTTCACTAGGACTCTGTAATATTTCACTAGGACTCTCTAGAATTTTTCTAGGACTCTCTAAGATTCCGTTCAGGTTACTCTTTCTCACCAGTTCACTAAATCAATACTCCATCTCTTCGTCCTCCTCTAACCGAGAGACAAAACCCTCGTTACGGGCAGCATTTGCAGCTGCTTCTTCCTCCTTATGAATCTTCATGTGTTGGTTCAAATTGTCAGACCGACTGAACTTCTTATGACAAATCAGACAATCGTAAGGTTTCTCAAAAGTGTGTAGCGAGCGAAAGTGTCTCTTCAAATGTTCCTGTCTCTTGAACCTTCTGGAACAATAGTTGCACAAATAGATCTTTGTCAGATCTACCAAGTCGGCTTGTTTATTCTCTTTTCTCCCTCTCGTTCTGTTCTTGGAGTTGATTACGTTGGTAGGGAAGATTTTAGTATCTGCTGGTAAATCCAACGATTTCAAATCTACTTCCACCTCCACACCCTTGGAAATCATCGTGGCTACTGGTATTGAAGGTGGTGATTGGTTCCTGTTGGAAATCTTAGATCCGAGAATCCGCTTGGAGGCCGCAGAAAAGGCTGAGATACTTGGCGAGCCAGATCCATTTTCGTAATCATGCGATGTTTTAGAGAGATGGTACGAGGAACTGGAAGATTCACTGAAGTTGCTGGCTTCGTCGCTATTGTGATCACTAGAAACATCAAGATTTCTTGCCGAATCGTTTAAATTCGATCTCTCGGCGTAGTTGTAGTTGGAAGAGTTTCCACTATAATTTGAAGATCTCTCGGTGGAGAATTTGGACTTTTCCGTCGAAAATCTTGATCTCTCGGTGGACGCAGATGATCTGGAGTTTGATCTCTCGTTATATCCATTCAACCTCTCGCTTATCATCCTTTCGTTGGGTTCCAGCTTGACCTTACTCTTCAAATTCAAGTTGAGTAGCGAACTTTTCTCGTCTCCTTCAACCTTTACTTTTGTTTTCGATTTCCTATAACTGGAAGTGTTGACAATTTTTCTCTTACCAACATTCTCAAACAAGGCTGCGTAGTCAGGTTCCTGTAAGTTGTTGTGGGAATTATTCAGTGACGAGGTTGCTAGGTTTTCTGATGCATTAGGCCCGTTGGAAGATCCGTTAAATGATCCAGATCCACTGATAGGTGCGCTGGTTCCTCCAATACTCACACCTCCGCTGGTGGCTCCGGATGGTGAACGACTACGCGACGACACCTGTAGGGACACATTTGCCGCCATAGTATTGTCTAAACTTTCACTATCAGGAAGTCCTTCTTCCACAAACATATCCTTGTCCTCTTCTTTTTCGTCTCCTTCGATTTTTACTGGAGTCTTGAATCTCGTAAACAAACTTCTTCTTGTTTTCTTCGGTTTCTTCATAGGTACGCTCTCCGCACTCTCAAACTCGGGTTCTTCCTTTGTAGGTGACATTATCATGAAATCGGGGTCTGTCTCAGTCTCGCCAAAGTCTACTTCAGGATCAAACAGTTCACTGTTCAAGGAGCTTTTGAAAATGCTCCGGATCAAATGTCTTGACTGAGGTTGGGCTGGCGATTTAGTGATAGAAGACGATTTAAATGGTGCCTTTGGAACTGGTTGTGGTGAAGGCGGCCCGGAAATAGGTGACCTTTGATTCATGAACGGTAACATATTTGATATCGAGTTAGTAAAACTTGTATATCTGCCACTCGAATTTCGTTGTTGACTCGACAGACTGTCTATGGAAGGCCTGCTTTTGGAATACATGTCGAATGAAGGTCGATGGAGAGAGGAAGGTGGTTGATCCAAAGAATTACGAGTTAGATACTGATGAGCTGAAAAAAACGATGGTTGCGTAGAGTGGATTGAACTGGCAGAATGCGTGAGGGAAGTAGTGGTGGTGAGTGGCGATAATTCGTTGTAGAGACTTGTGTTGAGGTAGTTGGTGTTGGCAAAGTTGGGTAACGTTTGCCCGTTTTCGTTGATGCTATTATTATTGATGTTATCAGCGAGGTTGTTATAATTGGTGATGTTGTCTATCTCGTTCATGTTATCGATGTTATAGTTCTGGGGGTTGTTGTTGATATTGGTATTCATGGTATTGTTGGAGTTGTTGAGCTCATTATTTAAGTTGACATTGAGCTCATTATTGAAATTAGCGTAATTGTTAGCCTTTGAATTTGGATCTCTCATTGGTTGTTTCCCATTTCCATAATAACTGTCAATTGAACTCTTCCGTAACTCGTTCATTCCTTGATAGCTTGTGAATAAATTGCTGTTGCTGTTACTATTGCTGCTGTTATGACTTCCAAGAGCCTGTTGGTTTGTGTATGATGGAACTCTCGGTAACGTTTCAAACGGTGAAAATGAAGGGTCAGATTGTGTGGGTGTCTCTCTAGATATAAAGAGATTGTTGGTATTTCCAGGACTCAACCCTGGACTCCTACCGTTCGTGGTATTTCCTGGGCTTCTTCCTGTAGCACCGACACCTCTACCTTGCCTAGCTACGTAATTCACGTTTCCTTTCGTATAACTTCGGCTTCGTCCGTTTGACAAGTCTCCTGTGTTGCTTCGACTTCTGCCATTTAATATGTTCATCTCGGCCGTATTACTTCGGCTTCTGGATCCCAGATTGACAGAATTCCTTACATTTTCCATGCTGTTTTGACTTCTTCCAACTTGATTTGGGAGCTGCTTCACATCCGTGATATTACCTCGATTTATACCGTTAGCAACCTCGAAATTCATATCGTAATAGATATCCAGTTCAATTGTAAAGGGTGGAGATTCGTCAAGATCCATGTTATCGTTTTTAAAGGCTCCTGGCATAGTGAAAGATACGTTTTGAAGGAAAAAGTCGTCTACTGGAAGGTCTTCATTGAAGTTTTGAGTTCCCTGAGGACCATTCATAGAATCGATTATAGAAGCGAATGCTTTGTCTATTTCCTGGCCTTGAACCTGGACCTGAGCCTGATCTTGAAATTGTTCTGTGTCTCCATTTATCTCACCATCTACCGGATTCCTCTTGATACTCTCTAGATCTATATCTTCCTGTTTATAACCAAAAGTATCATATTCCTGTCGTTCTTCTTCCTGGTAGCTACCTATGTTTAAAAATTGATCATTAAATCCGTTAACAATGGACTCTCCGGGAAACTTTTCAGTCAGATAATCCATATCGAAATTATATTAGCAAGGATATGGAAGTTATCAGAACTTGTACTGTTGGATCGCTAAGAATGGAATTATCACAGTTGTATATCTCCGCTAGTAATTCAAATACCAATAATATCAGTGTTTAATATCAGTGTCTAATATCAGTGTCTGTATCCGCTGGCTAGACTATTATTACTAGGCGGTCTAGCGGGGAACAAAAGTTGGCTTAGCTAACCAAATTGACTCTTTCTCGTACACTATCCCTTGTAGAGCCTCTGTGGATCAATCGCTCCAGTATTCGGTGACTTCTGGCTGAAGGCGTAAATATAGGGACAACGGAATATGGGGAACTATATGTAGTCTTTCCTTGCGCGAACAGTGACTGGTTATATAATCAATTCTTAGACGGTACCCAAATATGATCAACTATTGAGTTAAGGTCCCAATCTGTTCTGGTCCTTGATTGTTTTGTGGATCAGTTGTGTTGACGGCTGTGTTCTGGAGACTCTGGTGATTTTAAAATTCAACTAGTTTATGTGCAGGACGGTGATTTATTAGCGATATTGTTGGGCCAGTATTGGTGGATGGAAGTAGTTCTAAGGTCTCGGTGAATCGGGTTAGGATGTATTTAGTCATAGTGAGAACCTTGATATGTCTAACTGTGGAATTGGTGTTATATATATGGCGTAAACGTTTTCTACGTTGATTATGTAATTATTTATATATTCTTACGTAAGCGCGTGTTTTTATAGATTCTCTTGAATTATAGAGATAAAGACCTTTCAAGAATTAACAAGTGGCTATGGTCTCACAAACTTTGGTCCAATAAGCCTTCGCCGATAATATAATATATTTTTCGGAAGCTTAATTTCTCGGAGATCATTTCACCACTACCAGCCGCTTCCATCAGTAGATACGAAAAAGTCGGCATTTGACGTCTCGATTTTTTCTCGGCAACATCTCGACTTTTCCGGATTATCCAATTTCTGAATCAGCTTGGAGTCCTGAAGATTCTGAGCTTAATTATAAGTATCATGGACCTATTTTACAAATACTGAACAAATACTGAACAAAGGCTGAGCGTAGCGAAGTATTTGTCAATTAAAAGAGTTTCAAATAGAGATATTAATAGTGAGCCTAATTTATTAAAGAGTTCTGAATACTCTGGTACGCTCAGTATACTGAGATTTGGGATCCAGACTATTACTGAGAATTAGTAATTCATTATTTCGCCAATAACGTTATACATGGGGGAATTATGAGCTAAGCGATTAGTTCTCTCAGCATTTAAAGCTGCAAATAATCTAAGTTTAAGGTTTTTAGAGGTTTTATATGTATTTTCTATATGCAGTACACGAACATCAGTAGATTTAGCTTCTGAATTCTCGACCAAAATTGCCTCTACTGACTAGATTAGCACCTAGACCAATCAGATACATTTACATATATATCCGGTACAGGTTTCAAGTAATTTTAAGCACCAATTATCCACATTACTCAGAATGAAATGTTGATTATATAATCTTCAACATAAAAGCGTTGTTCGCACGACCTTATATGGATCTTCGGTTATTGAATACTGGGGAGATTAGTTTGCTATAATTTAAGACCGGGCTAAAAATTCTGTAAATAAAGACGGAAATTTCTGTAGATTTACCGTTCCCTATCGATTTTAGCTTTGTTTTTTAGCTACTTTATCTCAATAGCAAATCAACTTGGTTCTTGTAACTGCTTAGCTTTTATAGCTTCCATTTACTACCTGCTCATTCATAGTTATTCATTCTAATTATATAATAATGTTACATCATTCATCCAAGAGTTTGCCTCCGGATGGAATTCTTTGTCTAAAATTTGAGTGTGCGTTCTGTTGTGTGATATCGACCTCGTCAGTAGTGGTATTGTAATCGTGTGAGATGTCGCTATAAGTCAGGCTGTTTCTTGATATATCTTGATCGCCCTCGGAGTTGTCTTCTGATGATTGTATTTCTGAATTAGAAATATCGTCGGGGTTTACTACTCGTAACACAGACCTTCTCTTAGAGCTCACAAGGACCTGAACGTCTCTGTTGTCATCGATGGAAGTATCCAGATCGGTGTCTTGGTCCGCTTCAACATTTTCAGTAATATCGTGAGCCAGTTGCTCGTCGAATATATTGTCCCAGGTTTCATCGTCCTCGTTGGTAGATATCACTGGGTTTAAGGTGCCTACGCTCTTCTTTTTCTTTATCAATCCATAATCCCCATACATAGGCGAGGATGGAGCGGTGAACGAAAAGGATTTCTTTATCTTGGAGACAGAGCGGTTGACGAGGCTTGACGATAGTGGAGCTGGACCCGGTTTTTGTGGAGTTATAGGTCCTGCGAGATTTCTTTCAGGTATGTTCAAAGGCTCCCGTTCTGGCCCTTTAGTCTTTTCATATTCCATTGAGCTGGTTTCTGTATTGGTGCTCAATGTGTCATTCGAAGCAAGATAACTGTTTCTCATAATTGTCCTGCTTCTTTCCATATCAAATTCGTGGCGTTTTTTCACCCACGAATCGATAGATGCTACTTCCAACGTGGAACTTGAATCGTTTACTGGTGGTGGTGGACGTAATTTCTTTTCATTTGGTTCTCCAAGGAAAGGAATTGCTCTGGTTGATTCACGATCAAAGTTACCAAATTGATAGTCAATTGCACTCAAATCGTCAAATTGTTGTTCGTTCTGCTTTCTCTTACGACGGTTTAGTATGAAAAACCCAGCTGCCACGCCCATAACGATTGCACCGAGCGGTATAATCGTTCCTAAGATTGCTTTGGTCAGAGTAGATGTTCCTGAGGATTGTGAGTTTGAAGATGTTTCAGTTGTAGAATCTTTCATTGTTTTAATTGGCATCAACGTATCAACGTCATATAGATTCAAAGTATATGAACCCGAGTCACGCTTACTTATGGAGGTAGAATTGACCACCACCAACGCATTGAAAATTGTAGCTGCTCCCAATACCTCATCGTAATTAATCGCAGAGTCGTTCAAAGTAGTATTCCACACCCAGTCGTTAGCTTTTAAGGACAACTTTGCAAAAACAGGGGTGGAGTCGGTATTTAACAATTCTCCACCAATTGTTAATACATCGGTGATCTCCAAGTAGTTGGAGATTGTGGATATAGAACTGTTTGGTAGTGGTGTAAAGATCGGTAAGGCCAATGGAAACTTCCGTGAGTTTACTTTGACGGAATTTGTAGAATCCTCACTGACCTGTTTGAAAGACCACCCCGATGTGAAGTCCCAAGTCGCTAATTGATACATATTCAACCAGCCATGATTGCTTTGGCCACCAATAACTAATTGAGTTTGTGGGTTTGGTGAGAGCAAATTGGTTGCTCCATAAAATGGTTGAGGCTTGGTAGTTGTGGAAATGTTGGATAGACGCAATGATTCCATGTCTAAGGAAAGTAATCTGCTACTTACCTCATCACCGCAGACACCACCGTAGATATAGATCGTATTATTGTTTGTAGGCGAAGTGAGGACTGTTGGATAGTTGTAGTATGTTGAGGAGGTGAGGGAGGAACTATCTAGAGTTAAGGGTGACCATTGGTTAGTAGAATACTTGAGGAGAGAGATATTCCCACATGAATTGGAGATGTTATCAGTACTACCGTCAGTCTTACCCTTCGGAGTTATAGCGTACAATTCCTCTCCTACTAAAAACAACGTGCTGTTTTCTGGCGGGCCTACTAACTTAGACACAATCTGTCCGTCAGTCAACTTAACATCTCCCTTCTCCACACCAGCTATCGAAAAGTTCAACGACACCAAATCATTATTCTTTAGATGAAGATAAACTTTACCGTCGGTGTAGGAATATAATGAGTTCCAATTATTATTGACTACAGCAAAAGTCTGTGCAAGTAGGAAGAGCCATATTACCCGTGATAGAAGTCGGGACATATTAGTGGTCTGTCTAGCGGAGTCTTCTAGTAGAGTCTTCTAGTGGAGTCTGTCTTGGCTAGAAAATTTCGCTGTTCTTGTTGTTCTTGTTATTCGTAGTAAATCTTGAACTGTTCTTGATATCACTGCTCTTGTTCTTGTTATTTGCTGTTCTAGCGTACTCTTTTGGATGTTTTTTGAGTACCTGGTAATTATGACAGTATGATTCTGTCAGTGTGTACACAATAATAGCGAGGAGTATATATAAGTCTAGTGAGAACTGGAGATGTGTAGCGTCAACGGTGGTTAGCAAATTGTTGTGTTTTGGATAACTTTCTGGCTGTAAGTAGACTTTGGGAGGTAGATCTGAATGTTGATGTTTTGTCTGAATTTGGAAGTCTCAAAAGTGTCAGAAAAGAATGGAGAGTGGAGAGGAATGGAGGGCCAGTAATGATAGGGTGGAATAGTATTGGGGGAATACTAATGGGTGGAATGGTATTGGGTGGAGAGGCGGGACTCAGGTCTCTGATCGGACCCTAGAGGCTAAAGGGTATCTCGTTATGTATGGACGCTAAAGTATGCGGTTAGGTGTTGGATATGTCTGTTATGCGCAGGATCATTGGTGGTGGAGGTGGGGAACAATTTGTCGCGACAATTTTGGCTGAACCCACTAAAATATGAAGAATACCGAAAAGATGTCATTAAATCTCACTAAATAGTGACAATATCTTTTTTACTGTCGCTAATTCTGGTTGAAGTCTCACTAATCTTATCAAAGATAAAATTTCACACCAATTAAGGCATATAATAGATCCTCCAGGGAGAATTAATTAGACTGAAATCAACTAATTGCCACAGATATCACCACAGAATCACATTAATCACATTAATCACATTAGATATCAACTAATTACCATAGATTTCACTCAATTTCACCACTAAGATCACTATTTTCACTAATCCCAACTCCCACATTTCATTACTAAACTCAACAATCTCACTATATCATCATTATGACTGGTGTGGTTTACAATTCTATAATCCTAGACGGTTGCAAACAAATCATATTACGGTGTCCATTTCAAGCCTGTAATGCTCGGATCATCCCCTGTTCTGAGAAACTACTCGCTAACAAGATCCAACTTGAACAGACTCCCACAATGATGTTGCCGTCTGGCGAAACCAAAAACGCAGAGGAGTTCTTTTTCAAAATCGATGACGTGTGGGATTTCGACAATATCGGAGTCTCGAGGCCGGCTTCAGATTTAGCTATGCCCATTCTGATTCCCGGAACTGGAGAAGACGAGAAAATACAACTTGAAATCGAACGCTTATTGATCTGCAGTGAGTGTGATAAGGGCCCGCTAGGGTTTGCTGGGATTCGTAGTGGAGACGAACTGGACCACAAGAATTTGAAGTACTTTTTGAGTTGTGCCAGCGTGTTGTATGAGGAGAAATAGGTATCGAGAAGTATTTGAGTGGCCTAATACTGAGTTCCAATAATGAAGCTGATGTAATTCAGAAAATGATGAAATTCGGAGTATGATCGTTCAAGGTGATTATTTGGACATATCATTCGTCTACACTAGAATAGAATAGAATTGAGAGGTCATCTCACTATTCTATACTAGAATAGTCTAAATCATTTCACTAGTTTAGTATAAGCTCCTTCAACTATTGAAGAGTGTGGACAGAAGTGGGTAGTTCTACATTCATATCCAATCCACATTTTGTGATGATTAAGACAACCCAATATTTATGAAGTCCTAACTTCAGCACATTCAAGAAATACCAATGGGATTGTACAGAAATAGAGTGGTATAGATTTTAAAATTAGTCACTACTAGTACCAGGCCTTCGATCCGCATCTAGTCCTGTCTAAATTTGTATTACTCTATTCGACATTTATATTCTAGTTTCCCATCGGATTCGCCAGCTCCATCGTAGAGTTATTAAATCTAACTCATTTCGCAGCCAAATCAAGTTGTGAGAAATCCAGCTGCGGTGCATGATTAATATCAAAAAACAAGTGGATTACTAACCGATGGCAAGTATTCACTAATCTACACGGGGTATGCAACAAATCTACTCGGGTATGTTTCTATCGGTAGCCAGGCAACTGTGACTGTTAGATTGTAACCTGCTCCATGATTGGTCATGTTAAATGTGGAACCTGAAAGACAAGAAAGCCAATCTTATGTCCAAGCGACTTCGATTTTTCTTTCTGGTCCTGTTATCAATCCTGTAAAGGTTTACATTCAAAACCACTTACTTTTCCTCTTCCATGATTTTCTGGGAATTAAATCTGCTTACCACATCACTTACCCCATCGACCTCTTCGACAATACTTGAGTTATCAACGTTTCCATATTCGATTTCAAACTTTTCCAAAGCATGCTCTCTTGCTCTCCACGCAGGAACTTCAAATAAGTAATCTATGGCTTCCAATGGCACACCCTTTGTTTCTGGGTAGAAGAAATATATGATTATGGGAAAGACAATCATGCAGCTGGCAAAGATAAAATATAATTTATACCCTATAGCCTGAAACGCCATACCCGTCCATCTTCCCATGACAAAAGCCCAAAACCAATTGGAAGAGGCATTTACCGCCTGTGTGAAGGTTCTAACTTCCTGTGAGAATATTTCAGAGTTTATCACCCAAGGAGTTCCGTTCCAGGAAGCTCCGTAGAATATTGTCCAAATGTAAAGTAAGGCTTGGGCCGCCTTCCCGCCAGCATCTAGCTTTGTGTCTCCTGATTCAATCCGTTTTGCAGGGTCTGAAATCTTTATATATGCTCCAATATACCACATACAAAGGGAGCAAGGAAATGCACAGTAGATCAAAGCTTTCCGTCTTCCAACAGCATCCACAACGAAAAAGATCCAAAATAGTGATGCAAAAGCCTTCAATATTCCGAAAATTCCTGTAGACTGTAATCCTGCATTAGATCCATTGATCCCAAACGATTTGAATACCGTTGGGGAATAATACGTGATGGCATTTATACCAAACCCATTCTGCATAATGAAGAGAGAAGTGGAGAGTAAGAGTCGATACAAGTACTTTTTACTAGTGGCGACTTTGATAATTGGTGCAAAAAATGAAATGAATAGTGGCGAACTTCTGGAGAGTCTAGGTTCTTTGAATGATTCTCCTTCGGTATCAAAATTAAATTCAAGCTTGGATTTCTTTTCTTCAACATCTCTGATGATATTCTGCATTTCGTGTTGTGAGTATGGGTGATCTTCACTCAAATTTCTAATAAAGGCCAAGTTCTTTCTCGCTAATTCGATCTTTCCTCTACTTACCAAAAATCTGGGGGACTCGGGAATGAAAAATGATCCAATCCAAAACATTCCTGATGGGACTAGTTGTATCGCAAACGGAATCATCCATTGTTTACGTTCGTTAGGAATGTTCTGTAAAACACCATAGTTTATCCAATATCCTACCACTCCACCAATCTGCCACGACATCTCCCACAATCCTACCAATTTCCCTCTAATAAGTGCTGGTGAACTTTCGGAAATATAGATAGGTGCAAGACACGAACAGCCACCAATACCTAGACCAGTTATGACTCTTCCAGCATAAATGGGACCCAATCCCACGGATTTATTGGATGCTAAAGATATAGCAGCACCAAAAGTTAACAAGAATCCGGAGATAAAAAGTCCTATACGTCTACCCAAGATTTCTCCAACGGGATAGAAGAGTATACAACCCCAGAAAGCTCCAGCCTGGAAAACAGAAACAACATTTGCATTTATATTAGTTCTTTCGGATGGAGACATCTTGTCCAAGCCAAACTCCTCTTTGAATGATTCTAGTGATACTGTTCCACCAATAAATCCAGCATCATAGCCAATAATCACAGCAGCGAAGGCTGCTGTAAGGGCTACAAAAACCATTCGATAATTATAGATTTCCTCAGGGATAGCTACTCCAACATATTCCGCATCCTCCTTGACGGATTTGATGGACATAGTATCCCCTACTGTTGAAAACTTTCCACGTAATCGCCTAAACATTATTGAAAGAACCATGGGGTCAAAAATTTCGAAAATCGAGCAAATCGTACACTTTAAAGCACGGCTTAAATATTCGTCGCGACGAAAATAAATCCGGTCGGCCATAAGGATTTGTGGGGTACTTTTTCCGAACTCAAGGCTAGTAGTGAAACGTTAGATAATTTAACCAATGAGTCATGACGTGTAGTTTAGTCACTATCTGCTAAAGGTTAGTAGGTCTTCATTCTCAGAATCTCTTAATGAGAAATGAGAGGTGACAGCTAGATGATTATTAATGAATTAGTTTAACAGGTGACTAGATCATGTTTACCGGACCATGAGAATAGGTCTCGATTGATAAGCTCGTTTATCTTCTCCAGTCCCTAAGTAACATATGAATGTAACCAAACATATGTTAGAAATTATATTTTGAAAAATTCGTAAAATTCCGAACAATTAACACCAATATGTAGAAAATAAGACAACTTCTTTTAATTAGTCCATATCATTTAATCCTAAAGTTGACCCTTTGGTACAGCAATGAAAGAAAATTATACTTGAATTATCTCACTCTTTGCAAATGATGATTGAAATATTGTAGTCACCAATATCCTTGAAGAGTAAACAAACATAATCAATAATAATCAGTAAATCAATATTCCTTTTGACTTCATGATGACGGCTATAATCTTTCCACGATATCAGCATAACTTATCCTGACTTTGTTCATGAACTTCCGTGAAACACACTTCCAGCATATATTCACAATGGTTATTTTCCAAAACGCTACAGGGATTAGCAAGTCTAAAGCAGGCTGAGAGATTAATATAATTCGTAGCTTTGAAAGAGCTATAATGGTGAGATCCGAACCACTTTCTAATATACTTTACAAACGTTTTCAGACAAATGTTTGGAGAGGAAGTAGTGTTGCAAAAGTGCTGCAAATTTGAAATCGCGTTCAGACAGTTGATCACCAGAAAAAGCTCTAATATTAATGTAAGCTCCTTGTATCAGAGTGAACTGATCATAGGGAGTAGTGTCTTAGTGATATATGTACGATAACAGAACCAAACTTCTCAGAGACTCTGGAAGACCTACAGATATGTCTGTCCACCACCTCCGAACGGTTTCTCACCCTATTGATACCAAAGTCGCTAATAACATTCTAAGCATCATACTTATACAGTAGAATCCTTGACATCACAATTGTTACTCATCAAGTCTCTTAGTATCACATTTCTACATCACCATATATTGCTAACTTTGTCCTTCCTTAATTTACATCCTGTATACAGTCTAATATCAAATACTACAAGTGATCTATAACTATCATATGGCTCTAATTGAAGGATATTCTTCAAGCGAAGAAGAAGAAGAACAAGAAATTCCCACTAGAATACCAGAACTCGATATATTTCTGCAAAATTATATTACTAATATGGCCCACCAGGCATCTGTATTTTCATGCATACGATGGAATCCATCGATTCAAACATTGACAAAGTTAAAGGGGGCATGTACCCAGGTTTTAAGAGAATTGCCTCCAAGCATCATGCAGGGGTATAAATGGGTAGATGCAGAGAGAGCTTCTCCTCTTAGGCACCATATTACCATACACAGCAATTATAGAGGAAAACCATATCAAGTAAAGAGTTTTACACAAGATTTAGTCCATGCGTTGCCACAAATTCCAGTTCCAAATGATCTCATAGGACCTAATAAAGAGGAGACCGTACGCATGTCAAATTTACTCTCTTTGCTAGGAGAAAATGCTACAACTTCACAGAAATCATATATTAATATGCAATTTGAATCTCATATGGAAGTATTTCCTGGTTTACACAACGATACACTATTTCTTTCTGGGATCATCAAGAAAACAGTGTCAAGCAATGAATTCTTCTCTCAGTTGAGAGATGTTATAAATCAAATTCGAGATTCAAACGGTCTCGTTCCAAGCTTATTTGAATTACCACCAGATCATCAGTTTCACGTTAGTTTCCAGGTGGGCGAGAATTTTGAAAAGAGCGATCCTGTCTCTCTCAGGGAGATTAATGAGTTTGTAAAGGAGATTGATGTTTCAAAGTATTTAAAAGATATTGTGATATCATTTGATTCTCTTGATATACTTCCATTGATTGATAAGAAAGAGCAACATGTTGTGAAGTTCAACGTGAATAATTAGATGGGTCTTATAGGTGGTGAATAACATCGCTAGAGATAAGTATTACTAGGTTTTTTACCCTTATAAAAACAAGAGAAGATTAATCTTTATCATAAATTACATGATTTGATGAATAGGTACCCATATCTCAAAAACTCTCTCTCAGACTGGTATTCTTAGGTCGAGAGTTATTTGGATCTGAATTATTCTACCTGTACCAAAAGCAGACAATTAAATAAATTACTGAGTACCAGTAATACATTATCTGCCTAGTAAACAGATACCCGAGAGAACAATAAGCGAAGTCCGGGGTATATGAACATTTTTAACCATTTATTGAGAAGAAAAACTAAGAACAGCTAATGCAATGGCCTCATAAATGCTGAGCACCAGTAATATATCGAAGCTTATAGTTTTCTCAGTATTTATAGCTGCAAATATTCGAGCTTTAAAGGTTCGTAAAGGGTTTCTATAGAAATATTATATGCAGTACACTTACATCAGTAGATTCAGCTACAGGAATATTGACCTAAATTGCCTCTACAAACTAATATACAAATTGACCTACCTTAAATAGCCCCCACTATATCATACGCCAATTCTCAGTGACTTTAAGCAATTATTACCCACAATATTCAGCATGCTGTAAATATATAGATTACGTAATCTTGAGAGATTTAGAGAGATTAGTTAGTGAGATATGAGATTTAATAAAATCTACAAGGAGCTCGTCTTTCACGTGCCTTAATGGTATGTATAACCAATGTAACTACATTTCAAGAAGTATTATATATTTCGGTTATGATGTGTAGCAGTTAGCATTCGTCTCTATAGCAAGTCCCTCTAATTGTGTCCCTCTAATTATTGCGGTTACGATGTTTCTCACCCACACCTCGCTTTCCTGTACATACCCCAATTCATAATCAACGTTCACTATAATGGAAAACACCAAGTACCGATATAATCCCACGTCTCAACATTCAATTTATTGCGTACTCTTAGCAGCTCTCTATAATCTAGTGGCTAACTATTATCAATAATCCAAAGGTTGGATATAATTGGAAAAAATTGGAAGAAATTGGAAGAAACTGACCAAATTCTCTTTCCTCACCACCAAAACCATCACTAGAGCTTAAATCATTCCCTCAACGTTGAACTAACAACATCCTTCGACAGAACCCCGATCTACAATGTCTCTGAAGAAGCAACAACAACAGGTTGAAAAACAATTGATCGAACTCGTCAACAACAGAGCTAACGAGAATAAATGCGGTGAATGTGGAGCTACTTATCCTACATGGGCTTCATACAACCTAGGAATCTTTTTATGTGGCAGATGTGCCTCTGTGCATCGTAGAATCTTAGGGCCTCCCCAAGATAACATTTCCAAGGTCAAATCGTTGACTTTAGATACTTGGAACGCTGACCAATTAGCTAGTCTTGGAAGAGCCGGAAACAAAAAAGCAAAGAAGAAGTGGAATCCAAAGAAAATCCCATTTCCTTACGATGGTGATGATGATCCAAGTCTGGTGGAACAATACATTCGAGACAAGTATATTCTAGGCAAGTTTAGAGATGAAAGTATTGGACCTGGTGATTACGAAGATAAATTCTCAAGATATAGCGACGATAACGAGTCGGTAAATAGATCCAGATCAAGCTCATATGTTTCTAGATCGAGATCCAATTCTCATCTCAAACCCGTGAATACCGGTAATAGACTGAGATCAGGCTCTTTTAGAAGACCTTCTACTGCAGCTTCAACATCGAGGAAGGATATTCCTCAGTTATCACATCGTCAATTAACTACGTTCGAGTATACATTGTTTTCATCTCAGGTGGCTAAAATTATGGAATGTGGCTATACTAATAAGGATTCTATTTTAGAAGCATTGTTATTAAGCGAGGGAGTTCTTGATGAAGCGTTTGAGATTTTGGACCAAGATGCAAGGATCAACCCGACACAATCAGAGATCCCTCCAGACTTACCAAAGCGTCCATCGGGAAATGGAAGCAATGTAGCGAGTGCTACAGCTGCTCCTGCCAGCACAACGAATGCTCAATCACAAGAATGGTGGTCACAAGGAACACAACCACAGCAGACGGGTGTTGCTCCACAAGCACAAGCACCCCAACAACCCCAAATTTACCAATACACGGACCCAGTAACTGGCCAAGTATCATTTATTGATTCTAATGGACAACAATACTTGGATCCTAACAATCCTCAACATCAACAGCAATTGATGCAAATGTCGAATCCTCAATTGATGGCCCAAAATACCAACAAGCAAAATATATTGTCGTTATATGGCAAGCCTAATCAGTTTAGCACAAATGTGGCGGTTCCAGCATCTGCCGAGCAGCAACAGCAGCAGCAGCAGCAGCAACAGCAGCAGCAACAGCAGCAGCAACAGCAGCAGCAACAGCAGCAACAACAACAACAGCAAGGTCCGGGTTTCCCACAACAAGCACAATCTAATGGATTTCCCCAAAACCCGCAAGCTACAGGATTCCAACAGCCTCAATCAGGAGGATATGGACAACAACCTCAAGTCACAGGTTACCCACAACAATTTGCACAAGGGTACCAACAAACTGGATACGGACAGCAACAAGTTCCACAAGGATTTGCAGTTCAACAACAATTCCAGCCCCAATTTACTGGTTTTGGCCAGCCTGCTATGTATGGCCAACCTCAACAGCAACCACAATCACAACCTCAACAACCACAATGGAGATAATTCTTGGTTTAGAATAGAGTTTAAAATAGTTTACGAAAATTAGTGAAGTTACGTTACGGAAACCCTGTGATTAAGTAAAGTAGACAGAATTCCGTACAGAATTCCGTACAGAATTCCGTGATTAAGTAAAATTGACAGTATTTATAAGAATTTGACCAATTACCGAAGTCTAAAGATTCCCGTTTATACCGCGGGCTCTTTGAAGATCTACATCTAGTTTAACTAAACTGCTCGGTTTGTTCGGAGTTCACACGGAAAAACTGGAACATCTTGACCGGAACAAGTGATAGAGCACCACTTCAAGATGCATTAGGGATACGACGCCCAAGGGAGATGATAATGTGAAAATCACACAGACAGCACATATAATTATTAGTAGACTTATTTCATAAGAAATGAAGAAAACTAGAACGAGAACTAGAACGAGAACTAGAACGAGAACTAGAACGAGAACTAGAATACAACTAAAACTAGTACTAAAACTATTTCAATTTCTTTTTTTCATACTGTCTGGACGAAATGTATTGTTCGTACGTTCTAGATTCTCTTTAGAGTCTATTTTTTATCACTCTACTATGTAATATCCACTAGTACTCTCTTCACTCTAAATCAAATTCCTCACTATTTTTCGCAGCAATCGAAATCAGATCACCAGTCACGAGCCATATAATAATATACATGACAATGCTCCCTAAAGTCCCTACGCATTTCCAGAAGTGAGCTGATTGGAAAGAATTGGAAAATGTAACAAATTAACACATAAGGAACTGACATTGAGTCTGGAAATACCGGTACATTGAGAGTCTTGGTGAGGTTCATAATCTGTCTAGTATTATTAGTCTAGTAGACTATAGTAGACTCTAGTAGACTCTAGTAGACTCTAGTAGACTCTAGTAAACTATAGTACTCCCTAGTAAACTCTAGTAGTCTCAATCTTGTGTCTCAGTATTATTCTCACCCCGGCCCCATGTCTCACTATTTCCCGATTCTTCTCGCTGTGTGCACACTCGTTCCAGAAAGTTCCAGAATTCTCTACCACTGGCTTCTTTAATATATAAATACCCCCACCCCTACGAATGTAGTTTCTATTCACCAACTAAGAATTACTTACTACAATGGATGAAACACAATTTACTGATAATGCTTTAAGTATTATAACCAATGCCACTCAATTGGCAAAAGATAACTCTCATAGTCAACTTTTACCATTGCATTTTCTCGCTGCAATGGTTCCAACCGACGACAATTCTACCCAATATTTGAAGACGCTTATTCAAAAAGCAAGATTCGAATGGCCAACCTTTGAAAGGGTCGTCAACAAACATTTGGTGAGGTTACCTTCCCAATCGCCCGCTCCAGAAGATATCCGTCCCAGCTATGCTACAGGACAAATATTGCAAAAGGCCACCAAAATCAAAGCACAACAAAAAGACAACTATATTGCCCAGGATCATATACTTTTAGCGTTACTTGAAGATTCGTCAATCAAAGATGTCTTCAAGGAAGCTGGAATCAGCGTTGAAGCACTCAAAAACCAAGCAATTGAACTCAGAGGCAGTCAAAGAATAGATTCCAGACAAGCAGACTCTTCAGACACTTATGAGTTTTTGGGCAAGTACTGTGAAGATTTGACTGAAAAAGCCAGAGAAGGAAGAATCGATCCTGTGATCGGTAGAGAAGAAGAAATCAGAAGAGTTATTAGAGTTTTGGCAAGAAGAACCAAATCTAATTCTGTTTTGATTGGTGAAGCTGGTGTAGGGAAAACCTCCATTGTTGAAGGTGTTGCCCAAAGAATTATTGACGGAGATGTACCAAATATTTTGGCGAATTCTCGTCTTTTTGCTTTAGATTTGGGTGCATTGACCGCTGGAGCGAAATATAAGGGAGAATTCGAAGAAAGAATCAAAGGAGTCTTGAACGAGATCGAAAAATCAAAGGAAATGATTATTTTATTCATCGACGAAATCCATATGTTGATGGGTGATGGAAAATCCGATGCTGCCAACTTATTGAAGCCAATGTTGGCCAGAGGTTCCTTACACTGTATTGGTGCAACCACGTTCACTGAATACAGAAAGTTTATCTCCAAAGATGGAGCATTTGAAAGAAGATTCCAAAAGATCGATGTTCCAGCAGCTACCGTTAATGAAACTGTAGCGATTTTAAGAGGTTTACAACCAAGATACGAAATTCATCATGGTGTAAGAATCTTGGACAGTGCTTTGGTTGTTGCTGCTCAATTGGCTTCAAGATACTTGACGTATAGAAGTTTGCCAGATTCTGCAGTTGATCTTATTGATGAAACTGCTGCAACTGTTGCAGTAGCCAGAGATTCAAAGCCAGAAGAATTGGATAACTTGGAACGTCAATTACATTTAGTTGAAGTTGAAATCAACGCTTTGGAAAGAGATGTTGAGGCCGACGCTGCCTCTAAGGATAGATTAGAACTCGCTAAGAAGAAGAAGGCCGAGCTCGATGAACAAATCGGACCTTTGAGAGAAAGATTCAACCAGGAACGTGCAAGTCATGATCTTTTAATTGCCGCAAAGAGAAAGTTAGATGAGTTGGAGATTAAGGCTCTGGATGCTGAAAGAAGACATGATACTGGAACAGCTGCAGATTTGAAATACTTTGCTATTCCAGATGTGCAGAAACAAATCGAAACGTTGGAAATCAAAGTTGCTGAAGAGGAAGCTCAACAAGGCGCTGATACGCTTTTAAGCAGTGTTGTTGGTGCCGAACAGGTCGCTGAGACAGCCGCAAGATTGACTGGAATTCCTGTTACCAAATTGTCACAAGCTGAAAACTCCAAGTTAATCAACATGGAGAAGGAATTATCTTCAGGAGTCGTAGGACAATCCGAAGCCGTCAAGGCTGTTGCAAATGCAATCAGACTTACAAGATCGGGATTAGCAAATCCAAACCAACCAGCATCGTTTATGTTCTTAGGTTTGTCAGGATCTGGTAAGACCGAATTGGCCAAGAAGGTTGCAGGATTCTTATTCTCTGATGAAAGAGCTATGATCAGAATCGATTGTTCGGAATTAGGTGATAAATGGTCTGCATCCAAATTGTTGGGTGCTGCTCCTGGTTACGTTGGATATGATGAAGGTGGTATTTTGACCGAACCTTTATTGAGACGTCCTTACTCTGTAATTTTATTCGATGAAGTTGAAAAGGCCGCTCCTGAAGTTTTGACCGTGTTGTTACAAATCTTGGACGACGGTAGAGTCACTTCTTCGCAAGGTAAGGTTGTCAACTGTTCCAACTCTATCATCATTATGACATCCAATTTGGGAGCTGAATACATCAATGCTGCTAAAGGAACCAAGATCACCAGTGAAGTCAAGGAATTGGTCATGGGATCAGTCAAAGCCCACTTTAGACCCGAATTCTTGAACCGTATTTCAAGCACTGTCATTTTCAACAGATTATCAAGGAAAGCTATTGCTAAGATTGTTCAAATCAGATTGAAGGAGATCCAAGAAAGATTTGCTGCTAACGGTAAACTGCTTACTTTGGATGTAGACGATGCTGCCTTGGAATACTTGTGCAGAAATGGTTATTCCTCAGATTTGGGTGCTAGACCATTGAACCGTTTGATCCAGAGTGAAGTTTTGAACAGATTAGCCGTTTTGTTGTTGAAGGGACAAATCAAGGATAAAGAAGTGGCCAGAGTAACTCTTGGAGAAAAAGGTTTGGAAGTCTTACCAAACCACGAAGCAGACGATGTTGACATGGCCGATATTGATGTTGAAGACTGGCATGATTTGGAGGATGATGATGATGAAGAAGGCTTTAGTTCTCCAGGTCTTGATTAAAGGTCTAGAAGATCTAGAAAGAAAGACAAGAAGATCTAGAAGATCTACAAATCTACAAATCTACAAATGTAACGACACTTGATTCTTTTTATTTCTTTGTATATAGCAATCCAGGTGGATTAATAAATATTTAATGTTAATAAGTAATTGTAGAGAACTAACATGGCTGGCTAAGGTTATTAGAATTTTAAAAAAATTCTCTTACAATAATTTATGGTCAATTCTCGTGTTGCACCCAGTAAATCAAGCAGTTAGAAACCATATACGACGTCATGGATAGTTTGTTAGCAATAAAATCCACAGATAGCACATTATCGACATCATTAAATACTGCCATCACTGATGCTTTATCTGGTGGTTAAATACAGAAATCACTGGAGCTCTGTCAGGAGTAGCACCCCAAAACTCATAGTTTTCTTTTTGAACTCAAGATCCAACTTGAATTCCTCGTTATTGTGCTCTGCAACACCATACTTATTCTCGATACTCAACTCGCTATGCCTGTTCCTCAGTAATAGTACTCTAGAGATGGAGGACTTCTGCTTCGCAATGCCAACTTGCCAATTCTATTTTTTAGAATAGCTTTAATTGTACTTCTCGAAATGGTGTATGATCTCTGAGACTACTTTAAAGTTGTCAATGTCCATAGCAAATCAATCAGTAACTATTGCCAATAGATATGAGATGAGTAGTATGGAAGCTGAAAGAATCAGTATAACTTAGTTAGATGCAAATTTTCAGATTCTCCGGATCTAGGTGTATCTGTAATGGGTATATCAGTAATACCTTAGGTAGACAATTTAGTATCTTTAATCTCGGTATGATCTCATTAGTCTTGTGCTTAGTAGTTCTACTCTCATATACATCTCTAATCTTAATATCCAATACTGTAAATTCTTGCCAAAACGTAATTTTAAATCCAAATAGTAAAATCTCTCACATTATAGTCAGTCAACTCTAGTAACTCTAGTAACTCTAGTAACTCTAGTAACTCTAGTAATCTGTCACCAAACTACTTTATTAGTTCGTCAATAAGTAACTGAGGGAAGCGAAGCTGCTAGTGGGGATGTTATTGGGGACTGGTCAATATTGAGGACTGCCCCATAATGAGGACAGGTCAATGGGTGCCTACGCTCCTCAATTAAAGTCTATTCAGTCTAACATCATCAAATATCCATGAGTATATTAACATCCCATAATCATCATACATCTTTTTCCATATATCTCATCTTATAAGTCGTTGTGTTGTTCGTCATCAAGTAATCCATGAACTAATTCGATTCTAATATCTTCACGAGACTTCAAAAAAATTTCGTGAATATATAGCAACTTATTCAATAAAGCTCTTTGGATCTATAATTCAAGGGGATGCGATACTTCTAGTGTATGTGGTGATGAAACAGGCTATTAGAATTCTCTTCTTATTCTCTTAAAATAATGGTCAATTCTCATATATTTGGCTGCAAAATTCTAAGATTTTGGCTGCAAAATTATTCTATAAAAGGTAGTCAGAGAGTAACAACCCCATGATATACCTGAGAATGAGCACGTATACCCATAATGAGCATACATCTCTCATAAGAAGTTCATGACTAAGCTACCATGACCCCTTCTTTCTCTCTCACTACTACTACAATCTTACAAAGTTATAAAGCGAAAACACTATCTATTTCAAAATAGGAAACCCAGTATCTTGTTGGCTTCAATGAAAAGTCACTATCACCTACACCAACAGAGACACCTTAGCGGGTCGCGGACCCAAGAAAGACCCTTTTTCTCGGGTCGGCCACGAGTCTAACTCGTTGCTCTCTTTTTAATTTTCTGAATCTTGAATTTACTCTCCAGTAAAAGCTAAAGGCAATACGAACACCGTTTCCTTTGATTCCTTAAACAATAAAAAAAATGTGCTTAGCTAGTCGGGGACATTGCATAAACACCAAAAGTAGTCAACTCCCTCGGAATGAACTGACTACGAACTGTGAACAGGTGTGTTTCCTACCAATGACCGACTAGCACCCACACATGAGTATAGCGGGACTTCGAAAATAAGTCCCCAAGATCCAAAGATCTAGAGTAGAGTCTCAAGATACCCCCATATCTCAAGAGCTCCAATGTGTTCCCTACCAGTTTAACTGCATGAACACCAAATGGTGGAGATAGAATCCCTAAGAGTATTCCTCCTAGAGATGTTCCTCCTAGCGATCTTCCAGTACAAGACACTCCGCTCAAAGGAGTCTGTATTTAGAAGATCCCTAATGTACTCACTACCAGCTTTCACTGCACGAGTACCAATTCCCTAAGGAAGAACTGGCTAAGTGATCAAGACTTTTAGGTACTTGTAGCCAGTTTTTTTCTTAAAAGTGGTAGACAAATTTAAGAACGACGACAACTCATCGTGGGGGTTCGTAGTCATGATCCTTGCCAGAAAATCTTTGGCAGCAAGTCCATGAGGTTGAATGATTGTTAGTAGGCATTTGATTATGATAATCAAATATGGTTTAAGATCCTTATCAGTTAGTTTATGACAATAAGTTCTTAATAATGAGTCCCTAAATTAGTGAATCCCCATAAATTATTAGTGACATTCACCCAAATTTTAGTGATCTCTCACAAAATTTTAGTGAAATCCCCACTAAACTTTACTGAAAACCGCATAATTTTGAGACAACTGAGAATTCTAAAACAGAATCGAAAGGTGATTCTCACTTCCACCTCCCAACGATCATGAAAAGGTTGCTGAAAACGAGGATTATTATGAGTATTAAGCAGGGAAGCAGACTCCCAGACCGAGACTAAGACTTCCCCAGACATTGCACCACACCAAACTCTCTTCTTGAAATCCGGCGAATCAAATTGTTACAAATGAACGAATTCCAATAAAGAGCATACAGTGTATACACATAACAATCGGTGCTGGATACACGTCATGCCATATGGTTGAATATGCTTTGCCTGTTTGTCCCTAGCCTGAATCTGTTAGTAAGTTGGAATTTCCCCACCGGGTGAATATTATCACCAATAATCGTTATCTCCACCAACAGGAAATCTAGCAATTATTGGTCAAAGACCAATCAATGCTCCACAGGAGCAAGGGGAGTAGCCATCCAACCAGTGAAGAACAGGGTTACTGTCTTCATCACTGTGGGAGCTATTTGTTCCCCAGACTCCATTTCCCTCTTTTCTGGATCTACTGAACTGACAGGATCCACATTGACCAACGTGAGAGGAGAGAAGGAATTAGGTTCTCCTACCAATGGGAGGACAACAATTTCAGGGAATACTTCAGATTCTAAAGTACTGGTCGAAGTAGGTGATCCCATTGATGGTTGAGTAGTGATATTCGCACTTGACTCAACAGCGGGATAAGTCTGAGCGACGGGAGCAGCTAAAGAAATCACATCCACTTCTGTTGAAGCGTCCCTAATTTCCGGGCTTACATCCTCCGTCTTCTTCGTCCCTGGTGCTGTTGGAGATTTGGTAACAACATCTTCTTCCATCATCTTTTGGCATTGAAGAATGAAATCATCAATGTCTTTACCCAACTCACTACCTGCACGATAAATAGGTTGGGCCAAATTGATACCCAACTTTCCACAACTTAACGTATCCTCAGCTTTATTGACCTTGGTTAACTTGAATTGTTTCAAAGTTGGTGCCTTTTCAAATAATCCAAAAAACATTGGAGCTGAAGGTTTAGCTTCAGTAGCAACTTCAATTGCTGCTTCCAAAGGAATATCTAATTCTTCCACTGTTGGAGGGATATCCAAAGCTTCTTCTGTTGGAGGAATATCCAAAGGTTCTGCTGTTGGAATAGTGTCCAAAGCTTCAGCAGTTGGAGTAATTTCCAAAACTTCTACTGTTGGGATAATTTCCAAAACTTCAGCAGTTGGAATAATTTCCAAAACTTCTACTGTTGGGATAATTTCCAATGCTTCTGGTGTTGGAGCAATATCTAATTCTTCAGCAGATGAAGGAATATCCAAGTCTTCAGCAGATGAGGCAGTGTCTGGAATCTCAGGAAATTTATAGTATTCAAAAATCTCTGAAATCGTATACAAAGAAATTTTCGTTGGAGGATCTTCTAAGATCTCTGACATGAAGGGAGGCTCTCCTTCTCCTTCATATCCTCCAAGAGGAATAATCTCAGCGTCAAGATCCTTGATTTCGAGATCTTCTTCAACAACAACTTCCTTAATTTCGAAATCTTCAACGACAACATCCTCAATTTTTTCAATTTGAACCTTACTCTTTGCCTTGAAAGTGTTCATGGCGAAATTGGCAACCGTTGATGCAAAAACAGAAGCCATTGGACCTGCAATGTCTGCAGTAGCAATTGCAGTTGCAGCGGAAAACGCCGAAATTGTTCCAAAAGTATTGGAAACAACATTGGCAGAAACCATGGCAGATGAGCATACCATATCCAATGCTTTCTTTCCAATGGCTGGAGAAACAACTTCTTCCTCCATTGGCACTTCCTCCCCCATTGGAATTTCTTCTTCAAGTGGATCAGCAAATCTAACACGTTTAGAAGAAACTTTCTTCTCTGGTTTCATAGGACAAAGCTCAATTGGCTGAGTTTTATAAACTGCATCTTCTTTATAAAGATTAGTAGTGGTGCAAGTTTTTTTGAATACAACCTTCTTGGGTTTAGAACGACGTTCAAAATTTTTGAAACAAGATTTGATTTCAACAGGAGGATTTTTGTGATAAGGGAATGCCTCCGTGGAAAAAACTGGTTTGTTGAAGCAGTAGATGATTGCATTTAACCGTCCAGCTGGTGGAAGACACCTATGCGATCTTTTCTTGAGTCTTGTTGACGTACGAACATACGAACCGTCTTTATTTGTGACGGAATCGACCGGAGTTAATACAGTAGATACGTGTCTACCACGAACTGATAAGTACTCGAAGCCTTTTGGATAAGTTTTGTTACTATCACCAATGACATCAAAAGAATTCATTGGGAAATAACTGAGCGGATATTTGTTAAAGGGATCTGGTCTTGAAGAAACATTCTGTTGGGGAGCAGGATAGTTTCTAACAGGACTGTATTGCGGATAGTTGGCGAGGGAGTGACTATTCGCAAGGAAGAGGAGCCTTTCTTTTAAGAGTCTGGCTTCTTTTTCTGAGGGAGTTTCAATCTTTTCTGGAACTTCATTTACACAAACAGTGACTTGTTCGGGTAAATTGGATCCAGAGGGTTCAGTCTTAAATTTAGACATCAATGACTTAAATTTATGTTTGAACCGTTGCCTCTTACCATAATATGGTAAGTTAGGGTCTTCTAGCTCAAAACTAGGCGGTGACTTTGAGTGACGATGCATCCATCTGGGCCTGATGGAATGCTTCTTGTATTCGCAATTCATATTGTGAATACAGGGGTTGAAACGTTTATGGGCAGTAAACGTTTGGGTTGTAATATCAGAACAATTAGGTCTAATATTGGTGGGTTGATGGGTAGAAAGGGAAAGCGGTATAAGTCTGTATTTGTGGATTTTAGAATTGTAGGGGTTTAGGATTTTGCACCCAAAAAGGATCCGTACCGCAATAGTAACGAAATTTGCACCCAAAAGAGTTTTACACAAATACGAGAGATTACCACCATCATAGCGAATGCAATGGATGTAAAAACGCAAAAGAGAGATTGTACACTGATTATATATACCTCTAGTATAATGGCTGTCTTTTCTTGAACGAAACCGATATCATTTCAATCAAGAAAGTGTGTATTTCTTAATTATATAGGGTACATAAGCTAAAATAATTTGATTTGACTACGTCTGATGTAAAACACCTACTGAATATCAATTGGATATTTATCTAAGGTCTAACTGTAAAAATGTATTATATAAACTAAATGGTAGCAAGTACTTCCTTTTGTGGCCATGTGAAAATAGATAAGAAATTGAGGAAAAAAGTCCAATTAGCGAGAGAAATTTAGAGCTAGTGAGAAATGTGATTAAATTAGCGATGAATATAGCACAATTAGTGAGACTATAAGAAAACAATTGAAAATTAGCGAGAAAGTGCCAAAAATTGGAATTTTTAGTGCCCTTAATAAATAGAAGAATGACTATGGCCATGACTATGACAAGATTGTTAAAGAACTTAAATAGTAAATTTAGTTTATTATAGAGATTAAACCGAAAGTGTGAAAGTTTAAGAGATAGCTCAAAGACAATTAGTATACACATCCATCAAAGTGTTTATAAGTTTTGATGATTCAGAGTGAATTTCCTAGAGACATCTTCCTAGAAGATTGGCAATTATTTCAAACATATTGTTTTCAATAATACTCTATAATAAAATTAGGCCAGTGAATCACTTTTCAGCAGCTTCATGGAAGTATTACGACAAATATACGAGTCTAAGCTTAACCTTACCCAGGGTAGTCACTAAAAAATATGTTCACCAATTAATATTTACATCACTAATCTAAAAGTCACTTATTAGTATAAAGCCACTAATTAATGTTCCATTATAGTAACCAAACGAGTCTTATTAGTTATTACTTCTATATGGCTTGATACTCACAAAAACTGGCACACCAATGCCCCATTACACTTGTCCATATTATTAGCTGGATCTATTTTTTTGTTACTATTCTGGAGGACTTATTTACTGAATGGAAATAACATAAAATAAGAAATTAAACATAATAAAATATTAGAAAGTTTCCCTCTTTCTTATGGGCCATTATTCTTGTTAGCCCCGTTAGCCTCATCAGCCTCCTCTCTGTATAATACATCCACTTGGTGTCGCCAATTACCAAATATACGTCAAAAGTGCGCTTAAAAATAGAGTACTGAAAGTTTAGAAGTTCAAATAATTGATCACCTACGGCTGGAATCTAGTGACACGTAGAGTTAACATTTAACGATACTCGTTTAGAATTCAATTACACTCGGTTAGTATTTAATGATACTTTAAAGACACTCGATTGGTACTCTTGCGAAATTAAACCGTATGCGGCGGAATTACTCCGGCAACCCCGACGGCTTAAAATAATCTAACAGAGTCAGATTTACTAATAAGATTCATTTTGCACATAATCACCACCCCCTTATATTTCGTTATCTAATACTCCTCTCACACGACAATATACCGCATATCAATATTAAGATGGCTTATCTATTATTGGGTTAATGGGGGAGGGGTGGTAACAAATCTACAATACTAGTATGCAAATACGACAATCTTAGCTCTGTTCCGACGGAACAAATTAGAATAATAATTCTTCCAATAATTCACATTAGACTCATAATTCTTATTTGAAATAACTCATAATCTCTATTTGTTTTGGTATTGACCAATTCTCGGGGCTTTAAGCATGTGAACCCATAAATCTCGCCCTATGGTTGGCCAATTCTCGAACGTAATTAATTTCAGATAACGGGTGCGGTTCAGAGGTTTTGGAACTTGCGCGGATCACTCTGGCCAAGATCTTTTTCTTAGACGTCAAATCATAGAACCGGTGCCAAGGATGTAGCTGAATGTGTCTAGATTACATGGTGGTAAGTCCGCCATAGTTGAGAACTGTCTCTACGTCCCAATTGAGTATCCAAATCCACGGTAAGAAATTCATGAAAAGTCCGATATCTTTTCCCCCTATCGGTGAGGCGCAAATTATGTATTTAATTATTTCACATTAGGAACTATTCTTACCAGATTAGTCCGTTCGAGAGTCTTCTCATCTCGTACTTGAGCGATCCCAACACTATGTAAAGGGATGAGATCCTGTCGATTCCAGATTTTTCATAGTCAGTATTGCAATGAGATTTTCTACTTTAGTTTTTGCAACTCTTTTATCACTTGGACGGGCTCATCCTGTTGAAAAACGTAACGAACATACCGAGCTGGAAATCTCTGCCTCCACGAACGATGACTTCCAAACTTCGTATGGTAAGCCATTTGCGGTTTACCAACCTAAGGCTTTTATCATCTCTATGTTCAAGTACGAAAGAGACCCTTGGTTGAAGGCCATGGACTTTGTTCACAACATTACCATCCCAGGATTATCACCTATCTATCCAACTATCCACTGTACTACCAACTACACCATCTGTCAAATGACTACTGGTGAAGGTGAAATCAATGCTGCCGCGTCTGTTTCTTCATTGACTTTGTCTCCATTGTTTGATCTCTCTAAAACCTATTTCTTGATTGCTGGTATCGCTGGTGGTGAGCCTCAATATGTTACAATCGGAGGTGTCACTTTCAACAAGTATGCCATCCAAGTTGGTTTAGAATATCAAATTGCTTACCAAGACTATGAATCCACCAACCCCGAATGGACCTCTGGTTACTTTGCCTATGGTACTGATGGTCCAGACCAATATCCAGTAAATGTCTATGGAACTGAAGTTTTCGAAGTTAATGAGAAATTGAGAGACAGAGCCTTTGAATTGGCTTCCACTGTTGAATTAAACAACGGTACTGAAACTGCTGCTAAGTTCAGAGCATTATATGATTTCGATGCTGCCAAAGCAAACCCTGCTGTTGTCAAATGTGACGGTCTTACCTCTGATAATTACTTTACTGGTAATGTTTTAGGTGACTACTTCAGTAGTTTTGCCAAATTAATGACTAACGGAAGTGCCACTTACTGTGCCACTGCTCAGGAAGACAACGCTTCTTTAGAAGCCTTCACCAGAGCTGATAAGTACGGTTTGGTTGATTTCAACAGAATTGTTGTCATGAGAACCATCTCTGATTTCGCAAGACCTCCTCCTCTGATGGCTAACGATACTGTTGGATTCTTCACCAAATCTTCCCAAGGTGGCTTCGCCCCATCTATTGCTAACTTGGTCAACGCAGGAACTCCATTGTTGAGAGATATTTTGGAAAACTGGGATGATGTTTATGCCAGTGGAGAAACCTACAAGCCTGACAATTACGTTGGTGATATTTATGGTACTTTAGGTGGAACCCCAGACTTTGGAAGCAAAACTCTGGAAATTGCTTAAGCTAACCAACAAAGTTAATTAGTTGGTGAGATGTACCTATGGAATTAGATTGATACTGATCCCTGTCCTCAAAATTGGTTCGTAAACCGATTATTATCAACATTTTTCTTCTTTATACCATTCTTTTCCGTTTATATATTTTCTGTGTTCAATATGAACTTAAAACTAGATTTCATTAGAAATGCAAGTCAAGTCCTCTATATTCTTAGTAGAGTATTTATCCAGTAGGTTTCATAAATATGGCTAGGAGTGTTTTACTGGCCAATTTCGGGAACAATAAATTTGTTTAAAGATACATTTTTGGGAGAGAAGTCAAAAAAGTCAAAGAACCAGAGAAACTAAGAACACTGTCGATATAGGCGAGATATTTGTATGTATTCAAGTGAATTACTAGCAAGGAATTGGCACACAGTCTCTTGTCAGATTGTTATTAGAGTCAAGCAATTTAAAGGAAACATTAGACAATTCATAATAATTCATTAATATTTGTATAATCATTATTATCTTTAGTTTAAGATTTTAAAACTTTAACTATTTCTTTGAAATTTATAAAAGGATATACAGACCATTTAAGACATTTTAAAGAAGGTGGAATCTAATACTTTAATCTAGTGATGAGATTTATGTATTTATATTCTATCTTATATATAGTGCCAGTAATTTGTTCAGTATCTATGAAGAAATAATCATAGAGATTGCTCAGAAATGTTGGTCATATATGCACCAAAGAATACGCCTTTCATTATTATGACCTCAAAGTTTATATTTGCTAACTTCCACCTCAAATATTATAACATATTGTCTTGTGTTGATTATTTCACTGTCATTGCAATCTACTACGTTGCTTTTCAGAGTTTTTGTTAAGTGTCTTGTTTGGGTGCAAAATTGTTTTTTGTGGAAAAGTGAAACCAAAAGTTGAACCACAATCTTGATTCTATCCATTCATGCTCCAAAAAGAGAGAGATAATTTATTGATGAATGTAACCATAATCTAGTATAGACAATTTTTAAGTTCACTGAGCTTCTTGGAGCTTTTTGACGTTGTGGTACGCAAGACCTCCAATAATAAAATTTGTGAACACAAAGAAGAAACAGAGAGACAAAAGACTAACATTGATAGGAAGTGAAGATACATTCAAGAAACCAAAGTCGATGGCTCAAGGCTCAATAATTAATCCTATCGGTTTAATTAAACATTCAGAAGAATCATTTCAAGAGCTCTTGATTGTTGAATATAAAGAAAACAGGGTAAGGTTACTACAACCAGGTCTAGTCAACCTGGTTGGAAGATGAAAGGCCAGATGTTGATTCAATTAGGTCTAGTCAGCCTAGTTGGAGGAGAATGTGTCTACTTTTCGTCTTCCTGTTATTCAATTTGAGTAGGGCAATCTAGAGTTCTTGTACAACGATTATTTTGTGCTATTCATTTTCTCCGAGAAGTTCACTGTTGAAATATATGACAAAAAGATAACGTCGTGTTACTAAAGCAAAGTCTAGTCAGCTCTGTTTAGAAATTAATACCCATCGTTGTCTTTTTATGCGTTTTGAGTAGGACAGCAGAAGTTCTTGGGGGATTTGAATACTTGAATTTTGAAGCATAGGACGAATTTGCGAGATCTGAGAGTTGATTGTTATATTGTTTCCAGTTTAAAGGGTGGTACCTTGCGCTGTTGATTTAATATCATCAAATCGAACCTGGTGTTTGTATATCAATTTAAGCCAAAGTTGTCGAATTGATACTTTCGTGGTTGGTTCTTCAAGTTGAGATTTGGGTGCAAAAATAGTGGATTGTGAATGCGAAGTCTCATTATTATACAGAGAACTTTGAACAATGCAAGTTTTCTACTACATTGCCTGAGTACAATATACCTTAGAGCGGGGTGGTCAATCTAAGATTAGTTTATGGAATGTTGCACCATAACATAAGAACGAAATTATCATAGATTGAGGCCAGATATCCAAAATCTATTTTGCAAGACATGTCAGCACCAATGATAAGCAGTTCTGATCAATAGTTTTATATGTTTATAGGTAGGTGATATCTGTTGGTATGGTTAGCTGAATCATAAGGCGTGGCTGCCTTGCCTATTGAAATGATCTGTTCCGAAGTTTGCGATCAGGAACGGCATTGTTTTAGTGGGTAAAAGAGCTAAATAACCGAGTACTCCCGAACTGCACAACTTCAATATTTTGGAATTGTCTAACTTGGAGTAATTAGGTTCTTTGGGTGCTTCATTTTCTAGAATAGAAGCATCAAAAACCGTGCTCCCCCGAATTGCACAACCTCAATTTTATGAATTTGTCAATGTGGGAGCTCTAGGTGCTTCATTCCAAAGAAGAGAAGCACCGACAACGAAGCACCCCCGAACTGCACAACTTTGATTCTTTGGAATACGAAGGGGAAGATAATATTCATTCCTAGATAAATAGGAGAATGTTGTAAATTAACTTAATTCATCAGTAAATACGATGGCTTCGCTACGGGGCATACAAATCTGTTTGATATCTGATTATATAAACTGTTGAAAGGGGTTTAATTCTAGTCTTCGCTTAAAGGCAGTATCAAAACTCATAGATTTCGAAGGGGTTTGAAAATCCGTAGAAAATGGTTTGTCTTCTATCCCTTTCTACCTTTCTTTTACGGTTTGACTCATTGATTAATCATGGTTCGTGAAGCGATAAGCTGCAAAAATGGCGTCCCCAAACCAAAATGTTGTTTCATTTATTAATAAACTTCAAGTGAAATTTGTCTCCTCTCTATCATAATTTAGCTAGTGATGTATACTGTGGTATCTCATATATATGGTTAGTATTCATCCAAACCCCCTTCTTCTCTTCAGGTGGTGATGAGCTCCCTTCATAATTTTAATCACTAGTAGCAATAAATGTGCTACACCATTTCCCAAATCAACCTTTGAAACTCCATCTATTAAGACTCACACATCCTTATTCCCCTTGTTTTGTTAACTTGTCTCCTCTTTCTTTACATACCCCTTCTATGACTAATCTCGTATCGACTGCAAAATAGGGACGTGTCCATACCAATCCGAAAATTTTCAACTCAGGCCAAGTCATCACGAAAAAATTATAAGTACAGATGAGAAGACTACTCTTCAACTAAGCTAAGAAAATTATAAAATGGCATCTAGAACACAATTTGAAAACTCCAATGAAGTTGGTGTCTTCGCTAAGCTCACCAATTCATACTGTTTAGTAGCAGTTGGTGGATCCGAAAACTTCTACTCTGCTTTCGAAGCCGAGTTAGGTGATGTGATCCCAATTGTTCACACTACTATTGCAGGTACACGTATAGTCGGTAGAATGACCGCTGGTAACAGACGTGGTTTATTAGTTCCAACTCAAACTACTGACCAAGAATTAATGCATTTAAGAAACTCCTTACCTGACTCTGTCAAAATCCAAAGAGTCGAAGAAAGATTATCAGCTTTAGGAAATGTAATCTGTTGTAACGATTACGTTGCCTTAGTACATCCTGATATTGAAAGAGAAACTGAAGAGTTGATTGCTGATGTATTAGGAGTTGAAGTATTCCGTCAAACTATTGCTGGTAACGTTTTAGTTGGATCTTACTGTTCTTTATCCAACCAAGGTGGTTTAGTCCATCCACAAACTTCTATCCAAGATCAAGAAGAATTATCGTCATTATTACAAGTTCCTTTAGTTGCTGGTACTGTTAATAGAGGTTCTTCTGTTGTTGGTGCTGGTATGGTTGTTAACGATTGGTTATCAGTTACCGGAATAGATACTACTGCTCCAGAATTATCTGTTATTGAATCTATCTTTAGATTACAGGATGCCCTGCCTGATGCTATTTCAGGTAATTTAAGAGACACTTTGATTGAAACTTATTCTTAAATGTGTTGATGGTTGGTGATTCATTTGAATCCTTTGCATTTTGGGGTGGGTCATGTCCAGGACTCTAGGCTTCGAAGGGCCATGGATCTGAAAGGTCCCTGTTGATAGAAATGATCAAAGTTCCTCGGGTCTTGATTCTCTGTGCGGTACTCACTCATCGATACATTCATAGCAACAAGCCTTACGGGATGGAATTTGAACCATGTAATGCACCACATTCCATGTTTGCAAATTCTACTATGTCGTCATGTATTTGTATATTAGACTAATAACAATAATTCACTGCATCGCTGAGTCACAAAGGTTGACTCTTCTGTAAAAGACGTTACTAGGACAAATAAAAGCCCAAACTCAATGTGCTCCAGTTTACCTAGCTACTGATGCTAAAATGTTTATATAGGGACATAATTAGTTTAGATGCGATCACATGACTTTTTACAAATACTCTTACACCCGACCCACGGTCGAGGTCGGCTCTTCACCCAAACTTCTCAAAAACTACGCTCAAGGACGGGGTAACAGGACCATGTTCATTTGATTGTCTTCGTAAAAATTTCCATATTCGGTAATCTCGCCCTGCAGGACCATGTGAATTTGGTTTGGACCGATCAACTCAACTTCACCTTTTATACACCAATTCCTAGACAAGTCTTCTTATCCAATTATAATGGATTTTGCAGGGATTCCTAGGGGTACGATTCGTGCTGAAGCGCTTAAGCGGTTAGCCAAATTATCTGTTGAGCAGGTGCCTTCAAATTTACGGGAAAGTGTTGTGGATGGCGATGTTGATGAATTCTACACCTTGTTGTCGTATGCTAATAAGGATGAAGTAACTCATGACTTGTCTGATGTGGCAATCACACCCAAAGAATATGAAGTTTTAATTGCGTTATGTGAAGCCACTACTTGTAAACTCAAGAGTGATTCTCAAGCAGAGGCTCTTTTGTTTAAACTTCGGTTGTATTTACTTGAATTGCCAAACCAAAAGTTTTCGAATCATATTGTCGAAAAGACATTTGTTGCCTCTCCGTGGACAATACTCGGGGAGAAAGTCACAGCTGCTTTGGTCAACTTATCTCAAAAATTTGAAAGGAGATTCTACGATGCTGTATTGGACATTTTCCATGAATTCACATCTAGTTTTTTTACAGAAAAATCATTTGAATTATCTAATTACTTCACTTTGTTGGGATACATCCAGGGATTGAATAATAATGCGGAGATCTTGTGTGTTTCGCCAAAATCGTTCAATCTTTTCCGAACTTTGGATACTTGTGTTGATAATTTTGAATTTCTTACTGATATTGAAAACTACACCAACAATCTTTACTCACAGGCCAATGGAAGTGAATATAGTGGATTGTTGGATCGTGATTTTGTTAGCGAACTCTCACCAGTACTTTTCCTTGAACGGATTAGTAAATTGATGTACTCGATCATTAATGTCATTATCAAAAACAAGGACAAACCCTTGTTGGAGTGCATTTTATCAAGGGTTTCCAGTGAGGAAGCCTACGTCGTCGCTAGGGAAAGTTTGGAACTCTCCCTTCACGACATGGACATCATCAAGACTTTATCGACCATTGCCATTCAAAAAATGGAATTCTTGGATAGAGGTGAAACTTATATCGTTTATTCCACTTATAACAGGTTAAGATTAGGTTATTTGGCAAAAAGCTACAACTTGCAGGTTATTAGTTATGGAATGTTTACTGACAATGTCGATGTAAAGGCCTCCAAACACTTATTTAGAAACTGCTTGGAAATCAAGGATGTGATGTTAGATCCAGATTTAGGATTGAGTGTTCTTCAATTAGGATCATTATTGGTTTTTAAAGATGAGGAAATTGGAGCGTCTTTGACAAGGGCTTTTACTTCTTTAGTGGCTAATCCAAGGTTCAACTCAGACTACTGTACCGAAGCATCTAAAAGTGTTGGTTTGGTAACTAAGGTTTTGTCTCAAGATGCAGTTGTGACCACAACTTACGCCTTGACAAACTTATTATTTGTTGGAAACGATGGGTTACAACTTCAAACTGGCGGTTTCACTAGAAGAAGTACTGGAAGAGATAACATTTCTTTGAGAGATTTACATTCTCCAATTTCTAGAAGAACATCGGTTAATTCAATGTCCAACGGCAATGCTGGAAACAAATCTGTTTCTGCTGACTTTGACGAACAGGACTATAGAAGAGTATGTGAAAACGCAATTACTGCTATTATTGAAATTTCTAAAGCTTGTGACGACGAGACTGTTATTTCGTTAGCAGTAACTCTCTTATCGCAGAAAATTCCTAAATTGGATTCACCAATTGGTGACCTATTATTGAAAGGGTTGGTCTCTTGCGCTCCGTATTTACCTGAGCGTGAATTTATCACTTTACTGAAGTTGTTGCATAAATTGTCTATGGATTCTTTCGAAGGTAACAAGCCTAAATTATTGCAGAGTTTAATTCATTATCGAGTTGAACTTTCTCACAAGCTTAAACCAACTAATCCACTATTTAAAGTTTACTTGCATGAAATTTTGCAAGCGATTCTTAGTAAAGGGGACAATCAAGATATTGAGCATCATAGATCACACGATGAAATTGGTGCAGTTGGGAATCAAATCGGTCTTTATTTGAAACCTTTGGCAGAATTGTTGCCTGATGTTAAAGAAGGAGAAGAACCATTAGAAATCAAGGATTCAGACACCATTAATTTGATGAGAAACATTTGGTTCAATATGGTAGTACATGGATACTCAGTAAACTCTCCGATTGTTAAAACTTATTCTCGTGAACTTGAAAGAATTGCTTATAACACACCACCATTGGCATCTGAATTATCATGGGATAGAACAGAAACATCTTTGGAACTTAATAGTATATTAAGAAGACGCTCCTCCAACCATAATGTTAAGGATCTTAGAAACATTTTGGGAGACATCTTTGAAGTTCATAGAACTTTGTCATATTCGAAATTGATGTTCCTCTCAGCAACAATCTTTATTGAAACGCTCAGAGTTAGATCTGGTGACTGTTCAACAATTTTAAAATATTTTTCTGATCCTTCCATCCAGTCAAGTGAGTTAGAGAAGTACATTGGTTCTATTTCATTCAAAATTGGAAAGGATTACATATACTTGATAAACTGCGGAGCAAACAAACAGTTCAGTGCTCAGCATACTGCAGAGCAGTTAACAAAAATGTTGGCTTTATGCTGTCATAGGGTTGAAGACTTGCAAGATGCTGCATTGCAATGTTGTGATTTGTTGATCAATAAAGTTCCGTCATCTTTGGTGCATCATAAGAGTTTGTTTGCTATGTTTGATTTGTTAACATTATTATTCGATAGTCTTGTGGATGCCGAAGAACATCAATATGAACCTACAACTTCATATAGGGCCAAAAGAACTGGCATCCATTTATCATTATCTGATTCTTATAAATGGAGAACGGAAACATTTACAAGATTTCAAGAAAAGGCAAAACATTGGGTCAAATTGATTTTGTTGAAATGTTCTATTGATGTGAAAAGTTTGATACAATCTTATGTATCAGATATGGATAGATTCCAATCTTCTCAAAAAATTCAATATGGAGTTTCATTTGCTTTGGAAATGTCAGGAAGTGTGTTAGCAAGCGATCGAGAATTATCAAATGTCACAAAGTATTCTGCAACTCCATTGAACACCTTACCAATCATAGTTTCTCAACTTTCATGGAGAAGCAATTTTGTATCTGAACTTATGGACAAAGTACCACTTCACACACAAGAAGATTCGGACAAGGCATTTAAGAGTCTTCGTGTCAAAGTTGTTCAAACAAAGGAAAATTTGAAGGATAAAACCTATCACCCTGTCGATGAAGATATTATCGATCTCTTGAGTGAAATTGCGGGCTTCTCCTTAATTTCGGAAGAAAATTCTGGGGAATTGATCAGATACTTGGTTCAAATTCCATTCCAAATTTTTGCAGCTTCAATAATGAACGCTGCCATTGGAATTTGGTTTGCAGTAATGAAAGATCGTCCAAACTTATCAATGATTTTATTAGCTGAAATCGCAAAGCAATGGGAAATTTCAATTGAACTTAATAAGGGTCTTTTTTCGAAGAACCACGATTTAATTAATCCTGAATTCATGAAAATGGAATATTCTCCAAGTGATCGCAAAAGTGTTAACAAACTAGCCCACTATGCATCGAAGAGTTTTGAACCACATTCGCAAATCATTAAATTGTTTTCATCCAATTTTGAGGCCACCTTAAACCAGAGTGATCATTTATTGAAGTTGTTTACAAGATTTGTTGAAGTTGGATTAAAGAATTTGCATGTTGCATCATTTCATCCATTTTCAAGATTTGTCAGATTTGAATTGATTAGGTTTTCGTTTGACATTTTGAACTATCACAATAAATTGGGTTCGAGAAGTGTTGTTTATTTGACTGGTTTGATCCTTGATGCTTCGTTGTCATGGTTCAAACAGAGAGCAAATTATCCATTTGGCTCCAATAATTTGAAAATTAAAGCGGACTATGGATTGATCAAAGACGTCGCCAAGCTAATGTCACATCTATCCACCTACAAATTAGATCATTTAGAAAGCAAGAAAATTATTTTGATGTTCTTCCTTGACGATGAAATTGCAAAAATGGGAGTCTGGTTAAACCCTATTAAACCAGTAGATACGAAAGGTAATTACATCTCCAACCAAATTAGTGGAAATCATATTATCAAAAGTTACTCATATGATCCAATTTTAGCAATCAATTTAGCATTGAGGTATAAAGTAAAGAATTTGGATGAATTGTTACAAACTCTCTTGTTGAAAAATCCACTACCAGCTATATTTTATCCCGAGGCAGTACAATTCTTTATTGGAATAAGTGGTGGTAATAGCATGCCTGGGCATCAATTATTATTCTGGGAACCTTTGGCACCTGTGGATGCAATTACTTTGTTTTTACCGCCATTTAGTGGTAACCTGTTACATCAAGGAGTTCCATATCTTTTACAATATACTATGAGATCACTTGAATTCCATGATATCAACCTTACATTCTTCTATGTTCCACAAATTGTTCAAAGTTTAAGATTTGATTCGAGAGGTTATGTTGAAAGGTTTATTCTTGAAACTGCCAGGGTTTCTCAACTATTTGCCCATCAAATCATTTGGAACATGTTGGCAAACAGCTATAAAGACGAAGATTCTACAGAGCCTGATTCAATGAAGCCTGTTTTAGATAGAATCCAGGGCAAGATTATACAGGGCTTTAGTGAAGATGATTTATCATTCTACCAAAAAGAATTTGAATTCTTTAACGAAGTTACAGATATTTCTGGTAAATTAAAACCTTATATCAAGAAAACAAAGGCCGAGAAGAAGGTTAAAATCGATGAAGAAATGCACAAAATTGCAGTAAAGCCAGGAGTTTACTTACCGGTCAATCCTGATGGAGTTGTTATCGATATCAATCGTAACTCAGGGAAACCATTGCAATCTCACGCTAAGGCTCCATTTATGGCTTCATTCAGAATTAAAAAGGAGATCAAAGACGTCGATGAATATGGTAAAATAATAATGGTACCAATTGAAAGATGGCAAAGTTGTATTTTCAAAGTTGGGGATGATTGTCGTCAAGATGTATTGGCACTTCAGTTGATTTCTGTCTTTAGAAGTATTTGGACAGCTGCTGGTCTTGATTTATATGTATACCCGAATCGTGTGGTTGCCACCGCTCCAGGATGTGGGGTAATTGAGGTATTACCAAACTCTGTATCCAGAGATATGTTGGGAAGAGAGGCTGTTAATGGGTTGTACGAATATTTCACTACTAAGTTTGGACCTGAAAATTCAATTGAATTCCAGCAAGCTAGAAACAACTTGATCAAATCGTTAGCAGCATACTCGATCATCTCGTTCCTCTTACAATTCAAGGACAGGCATAATGGTAACATTATGTACGACGATCAGGGACATATTTTACATATTGATTTTGGTTTCTGTTTCGATATTGTGCCTGGTGGAGTGAAATTTGAAGTTTCGCCATTCAAACTCACTCACGAAATGGTGATGGTTCTTGGCGGAAGCAGCGACACCCAAGCCTTTAAATGGTTTGAAGAATTGTGTGTCAAGGGGTTCTTGGCGTGTAGACCTTATATGGAGACGATTGTTAGATGCGTTACTCCTATGTTAGAAAGTGGATTGCCTTGTTTCAAGGAGGCCACCATCAAGAATCTTCGTGCTCGTTTTGTTCCAAATAAATCTGAGAAGGAAGCCAGTGCCTACATGAGAGGTTTGGTGAAGAAGTCCTTGGAAAGTTATTCAACAAAGGTTTATGATGAATTCCAAAAAATTACAAATGGAATTCCATACTAGTTGGGTAACTTACTGTTGTATAGACCTGTATATTCTTTGAACAAGAGTACTTCCCAAAATTTTGCCCTACACAATACTGTATACGTGGAAAGAGCCAAAGTTCTCCATATTTATCGTCTAAAGATTTAGTACACTCTACGGTGGTCACGTGACTATACACCATAGTTAAAACAACAATCGCGACTACTATATTTCTTAGGAATATCATAGGAATTGCATACTGGGGCTTGTTTAATACACCCTAAAGAGTCATTTACTATGTCAACAAATCTCAGATATATAGTGCACATAATGTGAATTATTTAAGCCACTAAGAAAATCGTGAGCACTCTTTTTTAGTTCCTTTGTTTGACCCATTTGTCTACGTCATTGGATACTAGGCATTGCTGTGAGGCTTGTAATATCCTGTATATAATTCCCAAAAGAGGCTAATTTAAATGTAGAAAAATCAATACTGAAACATCACTCTTTTTAATCTTAACATCATTCGTAAAGAAATTGAAGTTGACAATTCTTGATATTAAGAGAGTTTTGAGACAACTCAGACGAGAAATCTCTATATTTTGATACATTTTGGTGAAATTTGATCACATTATACATCTCCCCGACCTCGAACCCCTTTTCATCTTAGGACTGATCTACATATTACGTGTTACCAGAGTGTTAATCTGAGCTAAATTATTGTCTACGATGAAGTTTTCATTGTTTTCATTCATACTTTTGTGTGTACAGGCGGTTTACGCCCAAAACTATATCAGTACGTCATCGTTGTTGACCTGTATGGATAATTCCCAATTCACTGCTTCCCATTTCGTTGTCACCTTCTTCCCAGAAAACTCCACGGTTATTTTTGATGTCACAGCAATTTCAGGTATCAATGCCAACGTAACAGCAAGTGTTTCCCTTATTGCTTACGGATTGAATATTATCAATGAAGAAGTTAAATTCTGTGACATCTATAAAACTATTTGTCCACTTAGAACTGGTCATATGGATATGGACTCCCTGTACAACTTGTCGTCATCGATTACACGTAGAATTCCCGGGGTTGCCTATACTATTCCTGACTTGGATGCAAAGGTCAGAGTTGTGTTCTACGATTCTGATTCTCCTAACAAGACTCCATTGGCCTGTGTTGAGGCTATCTTAACAAATGGTAAGACAGTTCAGACAAAGTATGCTGCATGGCCTATTGCAGCAATTGCAGGTTTAGGTGTTATTACTTCAGGTGTGGTGTCGGTTATTGGTCATTCCAATACCGCTGCTCATATTGCCTCCAATTCGATGTCTTTGTTTATTTATTTCCAATCTCTTGCTCTCACGGCTATGATGGCTGTGGCAAAGGTCCCTCCAATTGCTGCTGCTTGGGCGCAAAACTTTCAATGGTCTTTGGGTATTGTTAAGGTTGCCTTTGTTCAAAAGCTTGCCAATTGGTACGTTCAATCTACCGGTGGATCTGGTACTAATATCATCAAATCCCCATATCTTTCTATCTCTGTTCAAAAAATCAAGAGATCTGTGGATATTTTGAGTCAAATTTACAATAACCAAAGGAAAAACAACCAATTAACTATCTTCGATAGCTCCCCGGCTTACACTTTCGATAAAAGAGCATCCTTGTCCCTTGATTCCGACGGATTTGGTTATGATGATAAATTGAATTCAACTTTATACACTATTAACGAAAAGGATTCATCGTTACAGTCCAAGATTTTAGTCTTGAGAGGTATTCAAAGAGTCTCTTACTTAGCTGGTATTGAAATTACCAATTTGTTTATGACGTCCATGTTCTTCTTGTTGTTTTTCGCATTTGTCATGGTTGTTTGTTTGACACTTTTCAAGGCTATTATTGAAATCTTGATTCGCTCAAAAATGATGAAAGAAGGTAAGTTCAATGAGTATAGACAACAATGGGGTCATATTGTGAAGGGTGCTTTATACAGATTGATTCTTCTTGCTCTTCCGCAAGTTTCTGTTCTTTGTATCTGGCAATTAACTGTTCGTGATTCTGCTGGAACAATCGTTGTGGCCATTTTCCTTCTTGTTGTTTCCTTGGCTTTGCTTTCCCAAGCTGCCCTCAGAGTGTTTATGATGGGTAGAAGATCTGTAAGACAATTCAAGAACCCTGCCTACTTGCTTTTCGGTGATGGTGCTTTTTTGAACAAATTTGGTTTCATCTATGTGCAATATAGAGCAGATTGTTATTACTTCATTCTCGTCAGTTTGGTTTACATTTTCACCAAAGCCTTGTTCATTGCTGCCTTACAATCTCATGGAAAGGTCCAATCTGTTATTGTGTTTGCCATTGAACTTTTCCATTGCATCGCTGTATGTTACATCAGACCATTCATGGATAAGAGAACTAATGCTTTCAACATATCTATTGCTGTCGTCAACACCATCAACGCTTTGTTCTTTATGTTCTTCTCGTACATCTTCAGACAACCCCATGTTGTTGCTTCTGTCATGGCTGTCGTTTACTTTGTCTTGAATGCGGCGTTTGCTTTGTTTTTGTTGATTTTCACGATTGTTACCTGTGTTTTGGCCTTGATATACAAGAACCCTGACACTAGATACCAACCAATGAAGGATGACAGAGTTTCGTTCTTGCCAAGATTCGATAACCCTAAGCAAGGTGTTCCATCAGGTGCCAATGCAGATGATATGGAATTGATGGCTTTGGGTGCAACCGCTATGAAGGGTCATGAACATAGTGGAAATAACAACATCTTTGACGAAGATGGATCTTTGTACGAAGAAGATTCTGCATTCAACCGCTTCAACAACTCTGGCTCTGCAATCGACAAGAAACCATCCAATTCCAACTCCAATTCAAGGGAGGACTCTGAAGCCGAATCAAAGCGTGATTCTTACTACTTGGAAAACATCGAACCTACACAACCAACATCTACGATTGTTGGAAATCCCAACAATGCCCTGAGCAGTTTCGGTGGAAATGTGGGAGGATACGCTCAAAATAGAGTTCCTCATGGATATAACCAAACTCCTCCATATGGTTCAAACAGTGGATTCCACCAACGTACCGAATATCCATAAGAATAAATGCTGATCATCAGTATCAACAATAGCCAACTCATGATATAGCTGTCGATCTCATGAAATAGAGCCAAAAATACAGGCATTCTCGGTTGAGCAAGTGCAAACCTAAATGATTCTCTCCATGTATATTATTCATATAAAGCCAACTTATTCAATCTGTAGAAACAAGAAAATGAAGAAAATTGAAGGAAGTGAGATTACGATGAAGTTTTACATAATCATGATAATTATTATGTAAGTAGCTAGTCTAAATAGATCTTGGTGAATTAAGTACTGATCTAGTTGGCACAAAAGTTTCTGTCACCAAAAAGACTATGGTGGAATACGTTGTACCAAGTGATTTCTTCACAGTCTTCGTCGTTGGTGAAGGTAACTTTTCTCTTTTCTAGGCTCTGTGGGCCATCAAACATTTGACTGTATAGCTTGGACCGAGGTTCTTCCAGTACATCCAACCCCAATGCCGAAATAGGAACCATAATACCACCATGAGGAGTAGTCAAAGCTTGATAATTGTCTGAGTCGTCCCAGTCTCTGTTGTTTTCATAAATATCGTCACAGTTTTCATCATAAATATCGTCCCAGTCTCCATCAATTCCATAATCATCTTCATCTTCGTCCCAGTTTCCATTATTTTCGTACTCTTCATTGTCAGTATATTTACCCTTACTATAATCATACCCTCCCTTTAATTTCATGATCTTATGTTTTGCTTCAGAAATGTTTTCCTTGAGCTCGTCTTCTTTGGAGTCCAACCGTTCGAACGCTTGGTGCTTTTTAGCAGAAAGCCTTTGGGGGTACGATTTCAATTTATTTTCAAATCTATTGACTTTGGAGTCGACTCGTTCTTCAACTCTTTCAATCAATGGTTTAGGATCATGAGCTAGTTCATAAGTGACGTCGTTAAATTTAATGGCTCCTATATTGAGTTTGTCATGGATTTGTCTCAACACCTGGGCTTCAACTTTGATATCAGCTCCGGAAATTCTTTCAAACGAGTCTGAACTTTCAGATCCACTGTTAGAAGCATTTCGTGTGCCATTTGCAGACCCTTCACTAGAATTTCGAGAGTATTTTGACGTTTCTGGCTGAGAATCTCTTTTCTGAATGTGTTTAACTTTATTTATCAACATATTCTCGCTGATGGACTGGTCAAAAAACGCAGGGAACCAAAATAACGATTTTGCATCGGATATCTTCACACAATAACTTTCCTTTAACTGGTTTGCATTCGTGGAGCAGAATAGTGACGAGACGAGATTCTCGTGGCCTAAACTGTTGATCCAATTGGCTGCGAAATTATCAAAGAATTTCGAGTAGCTTGCCAGTAGCAAGTAATTCTTGAGGTTAAATGCTGTTTTCAAACTAGAACTTGACTCCATGCCTGATTCAAACATGAATACCATCAAAGGCTTGAAGTCGGAGATCGTGTGTCTAAAAATCGGGATATCTGATATCGATGATTTCACCAAATGCTTCCCATATCCTTCTAGAGCGGAATTCTTGAAAAGCTTTCTGGGGACAACCAAGTAAAAATCAACCAAATGCGTTAGAGATGGCACTTGGAACGGCGGTGAATTCTTAAGCTTTCCCACAGTGGTACCTAAAGTATCAGTGGTGTTAAAGAGGAATAAGTTTTGAGAATTCTTTGGAAATGTTATGTTTTCTCCAACAATTCCAATGGGTAATTCCAACTTCCAATTGTCCAAAGATAATTCCAACTTTTCATACATTTCACTAGTTAAAAAACTTCTTGGTAGAATTATAAGTTCTTCCAGAGATGAATTGTATCCTTGAGATACTTCCATCTTTCCTTGCAGTGTTTTCATTGTTAATCCTCGAAATGTTGGCATTGTTAACGAAGTCAATTCATTCTGGAGCCTCTGTTTGGTGTCTCGAAGCCCTTGAAGCGAAATCTCTTTGGGATAAAGATGTTGTAGAATGGTGATACCATTGACTAATATTAGATGGGGTAAGAAAGAAAATAACCGCATGTTAATATGTTAATGTTAGCTATTCTTTTTATAACTAGTTTGTATAAATGGCTGCGAAATCTGTTTGTGGCTGCAAGTCGCAAAAATGTCAAAATGTCGCAGGGTATTTTATCACCGATGTATCACTACTCAGGGAAGTCATATTTACGAACTGGCTTAAGATTTTCTTTATCTTTATCTTTCTATACTCGAAACTAACAGGGTCTAGAATTGAGCCACATTTATTCAATTATAAATATTTCTGGCAACTAATGATTGGAGATTATTGTTCAATGGATGTTGAGGTGTCTCTATATAATTCTTCCTGTGTCTATTAGATCTAACTAATCGAAGTCTCATTCCTTTTGAATCTTGGATGCTGAACATTTGTTTCTATTCATTTTGAAGAAACGCTGGATGGGTGTAGACAATGATTTTGTTTTTGCCCTGGACCTCCAGACGGTGTTGAATCTCATACATATCACCAAAATTATCAAGATAGAACTCTTTAAGACGTTCTCCTGTTACAGGGTCTGTTAAATCGTCGAAGTGTGATTTCTCTTGAAGAACTTGAGGTTCGTTGAAAGCTGTGTTCAACCCCCTGTCACTATAGTCGAAATTAATATCATTCAAGAGATTCAATCTTGAAATGTAGAGGGTTGTCAAAAACATCACAAGGTTGCCGATCCATAAGAAAGTAGAGATGATTATCATGGCGCTTATAGCTCGTCTAATCGAACAAACCGTCTTGCTGGCACACGGCTGTGGAATTACGTGCGAAGTTACCATTATGAACGACACAACTTTTAGAAGAGTTGCTGCCAAACAATAGAAACTTCCGTTTCTCTTTTCAAAGTTGATCACCGTCGTTATGAATAGTACCGACACAAATAACGATATCACAGCATCGGCCATGAAAAACTGAAAGAACCCTTTTCCCAAGTCATGGTCGAGATTGAGTAATACTCCTGAGAGTGTGATGACTGATATGCTGAAGAGTATTTCGAATAGGTAGAGGAAGAAATTGGCTGAAATGTTGAGCATTTGGTTTTCGTATCGCTCGGTTCCAACAAGGTACCTGGCCGGGATTGAAAGGAGCGGTCGGTTCATTACTCTTTTGATCAAGTCAACTTCCAACCGTTTCTGTCGTGAGTTCATCAGCTCGAGTGATATAGATGCAGCTTCAGCACTACGGTTATTAAGTGCTGCGTATGACCGAGCATCCATTACAGGAGGCAATTCCGACAGTAATTGGGAGCTTTCGGTGGGGACTGGAGGCATATCTTTATGCAAGTTGGGTGTGCTTCGAGTCTTTGAAATAGGCAACAGCAGTTCAGAGATATCATGTAAGCCTCGATGGAGATTTGGCTGTTCATAATTATGTATTCTTGATGAATATGGAGGAATAATGGAGTCAAAGGTGATATTGCTTGATTTTTCATCGTCTATAGATGTTGGAGTTGTGTTTCTGGAGCGATTCCTCGGAGCTCCATATTCAAAACGAGACGTGTCACTAACTACTCGAACTTCATGTTTACCATATGGTCTAAACGCCAGCATTATATATGGAATGGTCCCGAACAAGGCAGTGTAGCTGGACTTCAGTCTCGTAAGTTTGATTGATTTTGATGTCTTGATTCTGCATAGATCTCAAATTCCAAAACGGGACAAAATGTCAATATTTGAAAGTAAGGGACACTAAGGGACAGTTGACAGCTTATACTACAAGATAGAGTACCTTATTGGAATAGTGTATGGCACGCATGATTGGTGATATCTGGTGGAGGTGAAAATTGGGTGTTTTGTACGATAAATATTTATGGAGCCCAACGAACGGCTGAAAGATTTATGAGATTTATTATTTTGAGTTGAAGATACCAAAGGCTGGGTCATTTTGGAGATGATGGACACTCTTGGTAGTAGTTCCTGTTTGTGGTAAATATTTAAGGTAAGTTTGAAGCTTTGACTGCAGCAACGGTTGTAAGATGTCAGAGCTCAACCCCTCAGTAACAACGACATGATAAATCCTAATTATTGTTATTGCCTTCTACATGTCTATTTTGAAATTATTGAACTTCAATGTGAGCCTGGCTAGCTCAATGGCTAGAGCGTTTGACTTTTATCGTCACTCAAAGCGCACTTTAGAGGTATCAAAAGGCTGCGGGTTCGACCCCCGCGTCGGGCTTATTTTTTATATTTCAAATAGCGACATCACCAACGTACAGACGACAAGTAACTGAGCGAAGCAAAGTTGCTTGTGGATGTTTTTGGGTCAATAATAAGGTCAATAAGGTCTAGTCAATGCTACATTCATTCAAGCATATTCAATCTACACGAGATATCTTAGTCTTCAGACGTTTTCGATCTGATTCTTACGGGATTTGGAACTTCAAATGTAGGCTCCTTATTAATTTTTAAATTTCTGAATGTTGTATATATTAACAAGCGGGTAGTATTATACTACGTAGACACAATGAATAAATAATGATTTTCTTTTAAGTACATATTTGCATAAATGACTAAGAGTTGTTTAAGCGGCCTTCTTTTCGGCAGCGACGGCGGCCATCTTGTTTAAGGCAGAACCGTACTTGAACCATTCAATTTGTTCAATGTTGTAGGTGTGGGATAATTCAGTTTCCCAAGTGGCAGAACCATCAGCTGGGTGAACTCTCAAGACGACATTCTTACCTGGAGCTAAGGTGGTCAATCCGAGTAAATCAACTTCATCTTCAGGTTGGATCTTGTCGTAGTCAGCAGTGTCAACGAAGTTCAATGGTAATAAACCTTGTTTCTTCAAGTTAGTTTCGTGAATACGGGCAAAGGACTTGGTAATGATAGCGAAACCACCCAAGAATCTTGGTTCTAAGGCAGCGTGTTCTCTGGAAGAACCTTCACCGAAGTTTTCGTCACCAATGACAACCCAAGTCTTACCAGCGTCTCTGTAGTCACCAGCAGTTTCTGGGATACCCTTGTAGACACCAGTGAAGTGGTTCTTAACGTTGTTGATTTCACCGTTTTCAGCGTTGGTAGCACCAATCATGTAGTTGTTGGAAATGTTTTCCAAGTGACCACGGTATTTCAACCATGGACCGGCCATAGAGATGTGGTCGGTGGTGGTCTTACCAACAGCCTTAATCAAAATTGGTAATCTTTCGGCGTCCTTACCGTTCCATGGCTTGAAAGGAGTCAAGGATTGTAATCTGTCAGAGTTTGGAGCAATTTGGACGGTGACAGTGGATCTGTCAGCAGGTGGAGCTTGGTAAGTGTTTTCACCAGCATCGTAACCGTTTGGTGGTAAACCAACACCAACTGGTTCCTTCAACATGAATTCCTTTCCGTTAGGGTCGGTTAAGGTGTCAGTTAATGGGTTGAAACCTAAGTCACCGGAAATGGCAAAGGCAGTGGTAATTTCTGGAGAAGCGACGAAGGCATGGGTGGCTGGGTTACCATCATTTCTGGAGGTAAAGTTTCTGTTGAAAGAGGAGACAATAGTGTTCTTGTCACCCTTCTTGATGTCTTGTCTGTCCCATTGGCCAATACATGGACCACAGGCGTTAGCCATGACAACACCACCGAATTCTTCGAAGGTTTGCAATTGACCATCTCTGGCAATAGTAGCTCTGACTTGTTCAGAACCTGGGGAGACGGTGTAGATAGACTTGGCCTTTAAACCGTGGGTAGCAGCATCCTTGATAATGGAGGCAGCTCTGGTCATATCTTCGTAAGAAGAGTTGGTACAAGAACCAATCAAACCAACCTTAACTTCCAATGGCCAGTTGTTGGCAATGGCAGTTTCCTTCATCTTAGAGATAGGAGTAGCTAAATCTGGGGTGAATGGACCGTTGACGTGAGGTTCCAAGGTGTTCAAGTCAATTTCAATAACTTGATCATATTCGGCACCTTCATCAGCAGAAAGGTAATCCTTCTTGTAAAGGTTAGCAAATTCGGCAATGTTAGATCTACCGGTAGCGTTCAAGTACTCAACCATAGAGTTGTTGAATGGGAAAACTGAGGTAGTGGCACCAATTTCAGCACCCATATTACAGATAGTACCCATACCAGTACATGAGAAGGTTTCGACACCGGAACCAAAGTATTCAACAATGGCACCAGTACCACCCTTGACAGTAGTAATACCAGCTAATTTCAAGATAATATCCTTTGGAGAAGTCCAACCAGACATCTTACCAGTCAATTTAACACCAATAATCTTTGGAGCCTTCAATTCCCAAGCAAGGGAAGCCATGACATCGACGGCATCAGCACCACCGACACCAATAGCTAATTGACCCAAACCACCAGCATTTGGAGTGTGGGAATCAGTACCAATCAACAAAGCACCTGGGAAAGCGTAGTTTTCCAAGACGATTTGATGGATAATACCGGAACCAGGCTTCCAGAAACCTAAGTTGTATTTGGCACAAGCAGAAGCTAAAAAGTCAAAGACTTCTTTGTTTAAGTCAATGGCTCTAGCCAAATCCTTAGCACCACCAACTTGAGCTTGAATTAAATGATCACAATGAACGGTGGATGGAGTAGCGACTTGAGGTAAACCAGCAGACATGAATTGTAAAATAGCCATTTGAGCGGTAGCATCTTGACAGGCAACACGGTCAGGTCTCAATTTCAAGTAAGAAACACCTCTTTCGATTTCTTGTCCATGAGGATCATCTAAATGACCGTACAATAATTTTTCAGCGTATGTTAAAGGTCTGTTCAATCTGTCCTTAACAATTTGAACGTTTTCAAATTGTTTTTTGTATTGAATGAAGGAGTGACTTTCCAACAAGTTTTGGTTAACTTGGGAATCCCTAGTTAAACCTGAGGTAGCCAAACCACGAATAGAACGTGGGGCTCTCATCATACTTCTAGAAGACAACATATTTGATTAAAAAGAAATATTATAGAACAAGACTTGTAGAAGAAGAGGTCGGGGAAAGTTTTTTTCAAGGGGGATGGTCAAGTTTATAAAGAATTGTCCGGTAATTGTTGGTACTGTATATAATTTGGTTGGCATATATGGAAAATAGCCAATCACAGTAAAGAGATTGATAATCGGTAGGGGTAAAATCGATGGAAATGAGAAGAAATTGGTAGGGAATCAACTGGGGTGCTCTAAGTATATTATATTAAGTATCCCGTTGTATTTCATATAAAAATTCATTGTCAATCTCTCATTTTACTGCCCATCCCAGATACTTGATCCGTGATAGTTCCTGAAATCTGGAGAAAAACATTTTGTGAAGTCCGAAAAAATGTGCGAATTGTACGAAACTTGATTGGCGAGAGGGATTTCGGTTCCGAAAATCGGTTTGTTTGAATCGCGATCTTATGTTCTAGATTTTTGACAAATTTACAAACCGCTATGTATATGGCCTCGAGTTGTATATATTTCCCAGAGTAGGTACAAAGACTACTTGTGGTTGTTGAACATTGTAGTCCCGAAGTTTTCCTACTTCTCTGGATCCTCGGGATTGAATTTTGTTGTCGGACTTTTTTTCGCGACTGTGTGGAGACTCGGAAAGGTACGGTGCTACTATAAGTAATATTAATTGGAGACAAACACTTGAGATAAGCTTCCAAAAATATCTATAGAGTGATCTATATACTATTCTCAACCATACTAAAGCGTTCTCTTTTCCATCTGTGTATATCTGAAAGCTTTCGGTATGCCGCAAATATTAGTGTGCTCTATAGAATTGGAAGAGAACTGTTCCGGTTTGTTCATTGATTCAAAATATTGGTTGGGTGCAAACTGCCCACTATTGTAATTTTGATCGAAATAGATCACGCTTGATACTAAATAAATGATATTGTGTCATCCTTCTATACGTACCCGGAGATTGACAGGCGTGCTACATGTCACAAGCTCAACTCATATATGAGGAAAGTGAGATGTTGCAGGTAAGTGCATCTTATCCGATGACTCTCAGAAGTTCAGAAGCGGAAACCATTTTTTAAACCCATTATTAGTTATCGTGAACTGTGGGCATATCCTGCTGGTGTATCAGCTCGTGTATCAGCTCGTGGGTTTTTGGTTACTTACCCGGTTGTCGTAAATAATAGCACAAACGGAACGTTCTTGTCGCACAATGTTGTCACAATTCTCGTATTTTATTGTCGCGAATTCTGTCAGGTTATGTCACAAAATCCCGTCACATTTCCTGACGTAAATCAAATGCGTAAAAACTCACGTAGGTAACCGAAGTCTACTGCTTATCTGTTCAACAACTATATCCATTAAGTGCCGCTCATTATAGTGGATCCGTAGTCGTATGCATTTTTGAAGGCTACAGCCATTACTTATCAACTGACACTTTTACTTGAGACAACTTCAACGTCTTCACAATGAGTAAATACCCGGTTATTCAGTGTGGTTTCAATGCCATATTTTTCCCGTTGGCACCCGAGCTGGAAAATGCATTCAATCCATGTTTCGTTACCTGGCTTATAACTGCGTTTGCTTTGATCAATATCATTCTTGGCAGCTACAACCTTTACACATGCTTGAAAAGCGAACAATATGGCTCATATTTACCTAAGTCTACAGGACTTACCCATTACATAAGATGTAACTCTGTATTACTTCATACAGTGCTATGGTTCTATCTTACATCTTTCACAGATATTCATGAACGTTTTGCTGATGCCAAAATCATCGCCTTCGTCTCAGTGGCGGTCTGTCTTGCTTTCGTGGTTCTTCCTTTGCATTTTATTGAACCAGCTCATAAGCCAACGGCACATGATTCGCTTGTGGCTTTTTGGCCTACAATTGTCATCCTTCATTTGGTCCTCTTTTTCCAGGATAATTATACAAATTGGCGAATCTTGAAACTGATAGATGCGGCAGATAATATCAAATTGGTCGAGTTTTGCCTTATATTAAATGCTGTGTATATTTCATACTCAGAATATTCATCCAAGTGGTGGCGCCCAACCCATAAATTGGCTCTCCATTACTCACTCGACCCAGAACTTCTGCCTCTTTTGCTTACTCCAAACATTTTTGACAAACTTACATACTCATGGATGAATGGTCTTATAGTGGATTCATACAAAAACCAAACCGTGACTCAAACTGATTTACCACATTCTCCAGCTAAGTTGTCTGCCGAAACTGCCACACTTCGTGTACTCAAATATTGGAACAATGATCCTTCAAAAGAGCCTTCTCTTTTGTGGCCACTTACTCGTGCATTTGGTCCTATTGCTTTATACTCGTTTGCTTATGAGTTTAGTGCCAGACTTCTTAATTTCATTCAGCCCCAGTTGCTTCGTCTTCTTCTTCAATACTTTGGAAAAAAGAACAAATCTATACTTGAAGGTTTACTTATTTCGATCCTGATGTTTGCCGTCTCTCTTTTACAAACCTCATTGTATAATCAATACTTTTTATTGAATTTGGAAGCAGGTCTTGGGTGCCGGTCCTCACTTACGTCCCTTATTTTCAAGAAACTGTTGAAACTCTCCTCAGAGTCAAGAATAAAAACGTCATCCGCTGATGTGATCAATCTTATGTCGGTGGATGTCAATAGAATTCAGAGTGTTGCCCAGGATTTAAGTACATTGGTTCTAGCTCCAACAGATGTGATTCTATGTGTGATCTCACTTTGGCCACTCTTGGGTAAATCTACTTTGGCAGGTATTTCAACTATGCTTCTTTTTATTCCTCTTAATACCATCATTGTCAAAAGACAAAGGGCGGTAGGTAAAATCTATATGAAAAATAAGGATAATAGGACTCGTGTCATCAATGATATCCTCACGTCCATCAAATCTATTAAGCTATATGCCTGGGAAAAGCCCATGCTTGAAGTCCTTTCAGAAGCAAGAAATAACAAGGAATTGAAAGATATGGCTAAAATCAGGGTATATAACTTAGTTGCTACGTTCATCTGGGTACTTATTCCATTCTTGGTGTCTTTTACATGTTTTGCAACTTTTGCTTTGACTGAACTGACACCATTAACTGCAGAAATTGTTTTCCCTGCTTTAACTTTGCTTAATCTCTTGAACGGGCCATTGCTTTACTTTCCCCAAGTAATCACAGCGACGGTTGAAGCATCGATTTCTGTTTCTAGAATTAGAAAGTTCTTAGCTTCAACTGAAATCGATCATGAACTCATTTCACATTTACCCCGTGCTGAAATTCCTGGTACAGAAACGGTTAAAGTTGAGAATTGTTCATTTTTGTGGTCGCAGACTCCAGTAATATCTGAAGAAACTGAAACAACACCTTTAACCCAAGAATCCGACAATAATTATGCTTTGAAAAATATCAACTTCACTGCCAAGAAGGGTCAACTTGTTTGTATTCTCGGAAAAGTGGGAAGCGGAAAATCTTCACTACTCTACGGCCTTTTGGGACAGCTTATGATTCTTCCTGGTGAGGATTTGAATAAGAAGGATGCGATTATTGATATCCGTGGTTCGATTGCTTATTGTGCTCAGCTGCCTTGGATCATGAATGCTACTGTTAAAGAAAATGTTCTTTTTGGACATCGTTATGATGAGGAATTTTACCAAAAGGCTCTTGAGGCATGTCAGCTTTTGCAAGATATCGAAATTTTACCAGATGGAGATGAAACACAAGTTGGTGAAAAAGGGGTCTCGCTCTCCGGTGGACAGAAGGCTCGTTTGGCTCTTGCTAGAGCTGTATACAGTCGTGCTGACATTTATCTCTTAGACGATATTCTCAGTGCTGTTGACTCCCATGTTGGTCGCAAAATCACTGAAAGTGTTTTGAGCAAGACTGGTATACTTTCCACCAAAACCATTGTGATGTGTACCAATTCAATTTCAGTCTTGAAATACTCTGATGAAATAAATTTAATTCAAAAAGGACGTATTATTGAAAAATCGACTTTTGGAGAGATTGATTCAGAAAACCATCCTAAATTGTATGAATTGATTCAAGAGTTCGGTAAGAATGATTCGGCAGAATCCTCAAAAGTGCCTTCTATTACGCCATCAATTAAGGATGTTAACTTGGATTCCGGAAACGGCACATCCACAGAAGTGGAGGAAGATGACGAAGAGTTGGAAGTGGATGTTGCTCAGGAACTCAATAATCTCAAATTAGACAGTGACATTAACCTCACCAGAGTTCTTTCTCCAAGCAACAAGTCTTTGAGGCGTGCTAGTATAGATTCCTTCAAATGGGAACCACTCAAAAAGTTATTACCTAATTTACGTAGTGGACAATTGAACGAAGTTTCACAGAAGGGGAAAGTTAACTGGTCAGTATATATGGCATATGCAAGAGCATGTTCCATGTCAGGGGTTATCTTTTGGTTTTTTCTCTTAGTCTTGACGTCTGCACTTTCAGTTGCTGGTAATTATTGGCTTAAGAAGTGGACGGAATCAAATTCAGATGCCGGATCGAACCAAAATGTTTGGAGATTTATTACCGTTTATGCATTTTTTGGCCTAAGTGCCAGTATTATGACCATGGTTAGAGGTATGGTATTGTACCTTTGGTTGGCAATGAATGCTTCAGTTAGTATTCATGATCAGATGGTTAAGAGGATTATTCGAGCGCCAATGGGATATTTTGAGAGAACTCCAATCGGAAGAATTATGAATCGGTTCACTAATGATATCAACAAGATCGATAACTCAATTCCAGGAACATTTTCTGGGTTTTTTTCCCAAGTGGTGAAGACATTATTTACTTTTGGTGTGGTTGGATCGGTGATGCCTCTCTATATTGTGGTTATCACTTTGTTGTCGATTTTGTACATCTATTATGAGATTTACTACGTTGCCATCTCGCGTGAATTGAAGAGATTGGTTTCTATTTCAAGATCGCCAATCTATGCCCATTTAGGAGAATCCCTCAATGGTCTTGATACGATCAGAGCGTTCGATCAGATGGATAGATTTGATTATATCAACAATTCTAACCTTGACTTCAATCTCAAATCTGTATACATGTTGAGATCCATAAATAGATGGTTGACTTTCAGATTACAGTGTATTGGATCTGTGGGAATTTTTGCAGCTACGATTTTAGCAATCTACAGTTTAACAACAGAACATCCATTGTCACCTTCGATGGCTGGTTTTGTCTTAACATATGCATTACAAGTTACTTCTTCTTTAAAGATGGTGGTAAAATTCTCTGCAGAAGTTGAAACAAATATTGTTGCAGTTGAAAGATGTATGGAATACGTTGAATTACCAATAGAAGGAGGAGAAGAAGGAGATGCATTATCGAAGCTTGTGAAGCCAACTGCCCATTGGCCGAGTAAGGGTGTGATCAGCTTCAATGATTATTCTACAAGATATAGGGCAAACTTAGATTTGATCTTAAGAAATATCAACTTGCATATAAGCTCTGGAGAAAAGGTTGGAGTTGTTGGAAGAACAGGGGCAGGCAAGAGTTCGTTGGCGTTGGCAATATTCAGAATTATCGAACCAGCTGGTGGATATATTGAAATCGATGACTTCAACACTAGCGCCTTGTCATTGTACGACTTGAGACATAATTTATGTATCATTCCCCAAGATTCACAATTGCTTGCGGGAACAGTGAGACAGAATTTAGATCCCTTCAATTACTATAGTGACGAAGAGGTGTGGAAAGTGTTGGAGTTGGCGCATCTTAAGAAACACATAGAGAATATGGATGATGAGGCAGAAGAGGTTGGTGATAAAAAGAAGAAAAAGGACGACAGAGCAGACGCTGGTAAGAATGGTGGCACCAAAAGCGACGTGATTAAACAGAAATCCAAATTAGAATCCAAAGTTTATGAGGGAGGATCTAATTTCTCCCTGGGACAACGACAATTAATGTCATTAGCCAGAGTACTTTTACGAATGACTGATTCACAAGTTTTAGTTCTTGATGAAGCTACAGCAGCAGTTGATGTACAAACTGATAAAATTATTCAAGAGACCATCAGATCAGAATTCAAAGACAAAACCATTATTACTATTGCCCATAGATTGGAAACTGTTATGGATAGTGATAAGATTGTTACTTTGGATATGGGTGAATTGAAAGAATTCGATAGCCCAGCAAACTTGCTCAAGAATGAAAATGGTATTTTCTATAGTTTGTGCAAGCAAGGTGGTTATATTTAGGAAAGAAAATAGACAATTGGAATTTATGTAATATTAAGGTCGCTGATTCTACTCTTCGGTTACTAAGGAAGACTCCAGCGTTATCATATCATCGAATATGACCCAAAGTCTCGATCACTAGTTTACCCGCACTCGTAAAAGTGTAGGCTCAAACTTCTTCATTCCGCGGCCACAGAAACACCTTAGTTCAGCAGATTCGATAATTAATCACTAAATATGAACTCAACTCAAGCTAGCGGTGCCGTCCGTATGCTAAAGAAGGAATATGCTCGCATCATGGAGAGTCCCATTGAAAATATCACAATAAGTCCCAACGTAATTACTTTCTTAGACTGGCACTTTCTTCTTAACGGGTTCCGAGATACCCCATATGAAGGAGGATTATTCATGGGAAGGATACAATTTCCGTCTTCTTTTCCACTAAAACCTCCTCAAATATCAATGATTTCACCCACAGGTAGATTCGAACCATCCACCTTTATTTGTATGACTATGACAGGATACCATGAAGACAAGTGGAGTCCAGCGTGGGCTGTAGAGAAATTTATTCTTGGATTTATTTCTTTTATGAATTCACTGGAGAAAGGGTTGGGATGCATTAAAACTACTGATATTCAAAAACGACTTTTTGCATCCAATTCCAAGAGTTGGTTGCACAAATGCAAACTTTTTCAGAGCGTTTTCAAGGTGGAAAATAAACTTATTGATACTTTAGTTGGTATTGAACCTCTGGGTGATGAAAATCTACTTCTTTACTTACTAAACGAGTCCGTACAAACTCATGCCTCTCAAACATGTCTCTGTAAGAGAGTTGAATACTATGTGACCAACAGAACACAAATAATGTTGACACTCTCAGATTATCCGGTTGAGTTTAAGCAGAATCTTCTTGCTAATTTCTTTTCTCCCTCGTTTCCTGATGAAGAAGTCTATAAAATGGAACTAGGTTATAATAACAAGTATGAAAATGATTCTGATTATTCTGAATATGCTACTGAAAGCGAATATTCTTTTGAAGTTAAAGATTCCGACTCCTTTCAATTTTGAATCTGTTTTGTTTTAGAGTCAACTTGACTAGTTTAGGTCTTGTTTTGATAACACTGTGGACTAAAGAGAGTCTTTCTCTTCAAGAAAAGATTATAGTCTTTCTCTGCAAAGAAATAGTTCGTACTAGTGATATTAATAGTTACTTCTAATTTTACATTCCCTAAGCTCGGTTGACAGATCTAAATACACTTTTAAGTTGATACAAAGCTTCTTTCAAGTTGATATGATGCTCCATTTATGCAAAAGTCACAGTAGATTATAGTTGTAAAGAATAGTTGAAGTTGACATATTTTGCACCCATTTCTCTGATTACGTAATGATTCATGAATAGACATGGAGAAATGAGTACTACCCAAAACGACATTTTTAGTATCCAATAATGACTTGCTGACTATTTGTCCACATTTCATGAAAGTAATGGTCTAAAGAGCACCATATACTCCAGCAATGCTCTAGGGAAGCCTATATTTTAATTGAAATTGAACATTTCGTTCAACCAGACTCCTCCACTCATTCACTGAACGTCTCTTCCTAACTGTCCACCAATATCCTACAAGAGCGTCACTAATGCAGATTTAGGTGGCATATAAGAGGAATGTAAATAATTAGATAATATATATAAATATTAGGTATTATTAAGAATTTAAACAAACAGATTCGCAGGTTATTAAATCTGGTGATTCGTTGAAAGTATGGCAATTACCAGGTTTATCTAAGTTTAATTCTAAATCAGATGTGCAGATCTAGAGTTCACATTCTTGCCTTACACTTAGTTCTTCTCAACATTAATCAGTAGGCTTTGAGGTTGTCTCCAACGATTTGAGCCCTCTCTGTCTGGTCGTGTCCCATCCGATTCCATTCCGAATCCATGGAGAAAAGAAGTCCGTATTCTTACAACTCAACCCGAACTAATACCCCATAAGCTATATTTCGTCAGTTAAACATGGCATCAACAGCAGCACACACTTCCAAATTTACTAGGTACCTTCAATCGGAAACCGGTCCAAAGACTGTCCATTTCTGGGCTCCAGTTTTCAAGTGGGCTTTGGTCTTTGCTGGGGTAAATGATATGCAAAGACCGGTAGAAAAGATCTCCGGAACTCAACAGGTAGCATTGTTCTGCACCGGTGTGATCTGGACTAGATGGGCTGGGTTTGTTATCAAACCACGAAATCCTTTGTTAGCAAGTGTCAACTTTTTCTTAGGTGCTGTAGCCGGTTATCAAATCTTTAGAATTGGTAGTTACAGAGTGAGTGAGGGTGACTCTCCAATGCAAGTATTTAAGTACATCACAAACGGTGAAACCGTTGAGGAGAATCCTGCTGTCCCAGCTGGTGTCCCGGCTGCTGAAAAGAAATAGCGAAGTTATTAAGAGTGCCAGATTCAAGTGGGGAAATCGTTACATCTCAAGATACTACCTTAACTAATACCATTTTGATGTGAGATTGTGACTGATTTCTGCAAACCCCAAGACTCCCTCGGTTTGAAAAGTGGATAGCAAACACTGAGCGTAGCGAAGTATTTGTGAATTAGAAGAGCTTTCTGTGGATAGGAAAAAGTGAATATTAACAGAAATGAAAAATCTTTCACCTCGATCTTACTTGATACATTCCTTCTAACATTCGTATCGATCCTGGTGATACCCCTCACTAGCTGACACTTTCATGTCTTTCGATTTAGACGTTTGTGGCTTGGTTGCTTTTGAAATCTAATCGCTACAACCTAACCATACCACCATCTAGGCTTTGAGGGTTCCATCACAGCCTATAGCTGTTCTGACGGTATATGATTGTTGGAACGGCCTCTCGGGCCCTTTTGTATTATTCCTAGAAATTCATACTACTTATTTATATATATTCAATTTTGTCACTGAGATTTTATGACAATTCATCTCAAACAATGTAGACCAAAGAATTGTCTTTCTTACCACAAGAAAAAGCAGAAATGAAATGCTTAAAAGTATTTGACTACTCAAGATGCATATTATGATTCATTGAAATATCAGATAGTTATAGCTTAATATTGTGATATTTACTCTAAATAGACCATGACAATACTTGGGTCTTCAGATATTTCTATTTATACAATCCATGTGGAGCCATAGGAAACTTCAAAAGACATAAAGGTGTTGGTTGTTCCTAGAGTGTGCTCAATACTTAATCTATAATCATAGCATCATCAAGGTCATCGTGAGCGATACTCTCGGGATCCACTTGCTCTGGAGTTTTTTCAGATATGGGCTCTTGATTCTCAGCTTCAACATCTGCTACTTCGGTACCGCCATTAGTCTGTACAGCTTCGTGTTCCTCTTCTATGTTAGCGTCTTCTAGACCCTCATTACCTTCATCGTCATCGTCTAGTCGTTCTTCGCTTGCTTCGCGATCTTCTAGCGATTGACGATCTCTTTCTAAGCGATCTCTTTCTAAGCGATCTCTTTCTTCTTCGTCCTCACTTTCGCTCTCATCTAGTATATTGTTATCGTGTGTGCTCCCTTTAGCGTAGCCCTCTGCTTGAATTGTATCCACTTCGTTGGCAATTTCATCAACACCATCGAAAAACTTATCTAACCTTGCCACTCTCGCTTTCCATTTCTCGGTACTTGTTGCCAAACGATTCCTCACTACTTCTAGAATCTCATATTTGATTCTCTTTTCAATACGTAAACGATATTCTGCATTTACTAAGCGATTAAATTCTTCGAATTGAGGAAATGGTAGTGGTGATGAAGGAGACACAGAGTATATATGGTCCAAAGTTGAGTGCGACGAGTTATCTGTGAAAGGTGAGTCGATTGACAGAAGAGATTTTGTTCTGTCTGAGCTTCCATTCTTCTTGATAGCCTTCTTTTGTGTCTCTCTGGACTCCTCGGTTTCCGTTGTTTCATTCCCGAAGGATCTTTCGTAAGCCTCCTTTGAAAACTCAAATTGTGGAAGTTCAACAGAGCTCATCAACAGCGAATACTCCTTGTCCATGGATTCCTTACGAGAGTTGCATATCGCCATTTGTCCAAGGAGTTTGTTATATTGACTGATTGTAGTTTCTGTGAAGTTTGCAGTATAGGAATGTTCCCAAGTTTTAAATTTTGTTTGAAACAGGGTAAGTTTAAAGGAATCAAGTATGAGTGAACGTTGTGATGATTTCAAAGGGTCTCGTAAGGAAGACGGTATCGAGACCTTTATGGAAATTTGTTCGTTTGGTGGTTCGGTTGAGGTTCGTAAACCTTCTATGGTGTCAGGTTGAGTTTGTACGGATTCGTGTCCTTCATCCGTCATCTTATCCTGGTCATTGCTCCCTATATCTTCACCGCTTTCTATTTGCTTTTCAGGCTCGATGGTAGAAGCCTGATTATTGGATATTGTTTCAATTGTTTGTTCAATGAGTAATAACAAATCTCTTGCTGATTTGACTGTTCCTTTACTTTCATTCACTTCCTTCTGAAGTTCAACTATCCCATCATCTATAGCCATCGTCTTTATCATTGTCGTCATCTTGTCCAGAACAATTACAGTGTAAAATTGAAATCTCCAATGTTTAATCTGAACGGTGCACGACTTATGAACAATAATAAGAGATAGATTCGGAACTAATGAAAAACAAGACTAAGAACCGAAGAGCAAAGCTTTTCAAATGGGAAGTTACTCTTCTCTTCCTCGTCCTCTTCTTTTTTTAATTTTGAAAATCTAGTTCTCCTCCAGGTCTTCTACTGTTCTTCACTGCTTACATTGCCTTGATATATTTTCCTGCATATATTAACACATATACATAACATACAAACGCGGGATCAATGTTTGGAAGTAGCAGCCATTTTACAGCAAGAGATGTTACGAGATGAATTGGATAGTGCGTGTCAGAGGTTGATGCGAGTGGGGATGTGGCAGGCTGGCAAGTGGTGTGCAGAAGCTTTAGCAGGACTTGCTGATGAAAATGAGAGAATAGAATTGCAAGAAGAGCTCGTTTTTGATCTGAATGAGCCTGAAAAGGCAAGGCTGGGTGGTAATTCTATAGGGAACTATAACGAGGCATCTTTTGGACCGTCTGGTTCCAATTCTATTAGCGGTGCCTCGCATAGCGACACACGTAGTCGATCTGTCCCTAATAGTGGACCTAACATGGCAAATGAATCATATTTGAGCCTGATCTCACCTTCAACTCATTCCTTGTCAGATGAGATTTCTCCTTCTGACCATCCCAAGCTTCTTCTAGCTTCTACTTACTTTGCATGTAAGGAATTTGAAAGGGCGGCTAGCGTACTTCAGAATTGTCAGAGTGGTGATGCGATCTTCCTACGTCTATACTCCATTATGATTTCCGTTGATAAGAAGGGGATGGAAGAGACAGATGGTATGATAAATTTGGGAAGCGATGGTGGCACAAATGGTGCTGTCAATGATTCTAGCCATTCATCTATAGGTCCTGATAATGACTCCAGACTCTCTAAAATTCTTCAAGAAGCAGAGACTTTCCACTCCAAACATCCACCCAACCCTCTCATCCTCTACTTAATCGGTGTCATTTATAACAAGAAGAAAAAGTATGCCTTAGCCCAGACTTATTTGTACAAGTCTGCTAAGTTGTTCCCATATAACTGGTCATGTTGGCAGGAGTTGATAGCTTCGTTAACCACATTGGATGAGGCAATGGATTTTATTAGGAATGCTGCGAGTACGTTTGGCGTCACGGGGTCTGTAAGTGTTAGCGGCTTAGCCGGCCAAGGCGATGCTCCAACACCACTGATACAACAAGCTATTGCTACAGGTAATGGGGCTTACATAATGTTCTCTATCTTTCAGCTTGTGCTTCTTCAATCTTTCCACCAAAACCTGCCCACCTTAAACTCCCTCCTCACCACCCTTCTCATCATATTCCCCAAGTTTTCCTTTCTTAAGGTCCAACAATTCCTTATTGCATACCACAGTCTTGACTACTTTACTGCGGAAAACATATTTGATTTCATCCTCCTTAATGATCCGCTTCGTCTTGACGATCTTGATACCTACTCCAACATGTTGTACGTGATGGAAAAGAGGTCTAAGCTCTCATTTCTCGCTCAATTTGCTTCTCTGGTTGACAAGTTTCGGCCAGAAACGTGTTGCATCATTGCCAACTATCATTCAATGAAATGTGAACACGAAAAAGCCATCATGTATTATAAACGAGCTCTCACTTTAAACAAGAACTGTCTAAGTGCTTGGACCTTAATGGGCCACGAGTTCGTCGAGTTGAAAAACTCACACGCTGCCATAGAGTCATATAGACGTGCTGTGGATACCAACCCCAAAGATTTCCGTGCATGGTACGGACTTGGACAAGCTTATGAGGTGTTGGATATGCATTTGTATGCTTTGTACTACTATCAGCGTGCTACCAACCTCCAACCTTTGGATAAACGGATGTGGCTGGCAATCGGTAACTGTTACGAAAAAATCGATAAACTTGAGGAAGCCATTAAGTCTTTCGAAAAGGCGTTGGCCATAGACACATACAACGATGAACAAGACGGTGTTGTTGACCCCATAATATGCTATCGTCTTGCTATTATTTCCGAAAAACTTGGAACTATCCAGGACACCCACAAGTATATGAAATTGTGTTTTGATCAAGAATTTGAATGGGGTATTACAGAAGAAACCTCGAAAGCTCGTCTTTGGCTCGCAAGGAATGCCTTGGAAAACAGGAGTTTTGAAGAGGCATATGAGTTAGCAAAGGACCTCAATCATAGTAATGCTCACGATATCGAAGAAGCTCGATCAATTGCAAGAGAGGCAAGAAATAGAATGAAATAGAACGAAATGATACGAGACTGATACAATGAAACTTTACAAATAGTCTCATAGTCCGGCCAAGATCATACCAATTTTGACGAGTTGGTGTTCTGAGAAATCGTCATCCTTAACTCTAAGAAAGCGTCTTCCTTATCTCTGAGAAATCTCAATGTACATCATGTTGAGTACTATTTATTTTCACATTACGTCATGAATAATGATTCATACTATTCGATAGTTTGGAAGTTTAATTTATTAAGGGTGTATCAGGATACTATTTGATAGTATAGTGATCCTGAATCTGTAGAGTGAGTATAAAAAAGGATATGAATAAATGAGCCCAATCAATGGATGTGAGTATTATTGACAGGTGATGACAGCAGCCATTGATTAAAGCGGGCACCAAATGATAAATATGTAAAAGATGGACGTGACAGCTGAGGAGTGATGTCGGCAACTGACCAATTGAAGTTCTGATGCATTTGTATGTTCAGAAATCAGTGGCAATTGCAGGTTCAAGTATGCATCTTTAGTAATCAAAAATTTCATCTTGTAATTTGATCAAATCATTTTCGTTAGAAATGTTACTACAAACGACATTGATGGCAGATCTCAAAGCTTCAACCATTGACAGCAATTCTTCGTTTGAAGCTCCAATATTGACATTCACCAACAAATGTGGGTTGAGTACAGGCAAATCTTCTTGCTCTAAGATGGTTTTTGATCTTGTGATCAAAATATTTGACTTTTCCAACACTTGGTCAATGATTTTTTGCAAGATAAACGATTCAAGATTATAGTACTGGTTAAATTCGTTCGAGCTTTTAGATTGCTTACCTGTGGTCAAGAAATGGGCATTTCCGTATATGCTAGGGAAGCCAAAACGTTCCCTGAAGCTTGGAGACAAACTTAAGTGAATAATCGGCGACTGAGGACTAGAAGTAACAACAAATAAATCACTGACACCAACCAACTTAGAATAAGTGAAAGCTGTTTTCTCGTGCAATTGAGTAATCAAGTCCGACTTTCCAAGACCGTTCAAGTTCGTGGAAATCATTTTGATTGCTTGAGATGCTACCTTTGCAGAATATGGTGGTAGCGATGCACTAAAGACAAATGCATTTGACTGGATTCTTTGATGATGGACCATTGGTTCGACACCAACACAAAATCCACCAGAAGAGGCAAGAGATAAAGCTAATGAACCAATAGTAATAGCGATTTCTGATCTTGGAATTCCATAATGTTCGACAATTCCTTTTCCAGTATCTCCCAAAACTCCAATCGACATGGATTCATCCAAAAAGAGACGGTACTTGTACTTGTTTTTTAACTCAACAAGTTTTGGTAAAAGTGCCAAATCACCTGTGTTTGCAAATAAACCTTCAGAAACGATAAATCTTCTCTTGAGAGGTTTCTGTTTGTCCAATACAGGTTGGAGTTCTGACAATATCTCTTCCAAATGATTCATATCGTTATGGTCGTACCATTCAATATCACAACGACTGACAATTAACGCCTTTTGAATGGCAAGGTTCACGCCACTATCCACAACACATGAATCTCCTCTCTTCAAAAATGCAGGAATTACGGAACCTGCAGTTACGAAATCTTGTCCATACAAAATAGACAGGTCACCTTCTAAATACTTTGCGATGTCTTCCTCTAAACGTACATGTACATCTTGGGTACCGTAGAAGTTGGGAGGTCCACAGGCACCAACTCCTGCAGTGAGTATACTGGATCTTGCTGCTTCTGTCAACTCTTCACTCTCATTTAAGTTCAAGAAGTCATAGGAAGCCAAGTTGGTAACTTTGCTTTCATGATTCTTCATAACTACGTGGGAACCGTTGTGTCCAATTATTTCAGGGAGAGAATCCAACTGCCATTTTTCCAAAGGCTTCAAGGGCAGCATCAAAGGTTCTGGTTCCCATTCAGCACACAACTCGTCAATCTCCCTTTGCGAAAACGTAACTAGCTCAGCTTTATTCTCTTTCTTCTTAGACGAAAGAAAATAGTTACAGGCAAATATGAACAAAGCCAACTCGAACAAAGATCGAATAGGATCATCCTTATAGGAAGATTTGATATACCTCAAAATGATCTGTCCTCCAGGAATTTTGTCCAAACTATCCAAGTAGCGGACAAAATTGTCCGCCAATGAAGCTGAAACCATATCCCATGTTAGAGGTAATGTGGCTGTGGTGGTTGTGGTTGCGGTTGTGGTCGTTGTAAGTACTGAAACCATGTTAGATTTGTTCGTTTAGCTGTATTTCTTTCTGATATCCAAAGTGAGTTTTAAACTATTTCTAATTGCAATGGATCTAGAACTGACGCGTAAATTGAACAATTTCTTCCAGGAAAGTTGGGGGTATATTAAAACTTTCTGTCAAAGTACTTTTTGGAATTATAGGGCCCTAGTTTCAACTTTCTTACGATTCTTTGGTACAAACTATATCGTCTCCTATTCAATTGTTATTTTTTTCTGGTTATTTTTGGAAATTCGAATTCAAGAGAAGTCGTGTGCGTGTATTGTTATTAGACTGGCTCAAGTCGAGTTGGAGAATAGTACGGTAGGAGTCCAGATATTAGTATATGAAAGACATGTATGGATGTTAGATTTCCGACATACTCGTAGGGATGAAATTCTGAAAAAATTAATTCGCTGGAAGTTATTTTAGGTGGAGCGAAGTGAATTAGTGTTGATGGTAGACAGTTGATGTAAGTTGAAGTACGATGTATAGACTTAAGACAGATCAGTTCTGACCATAATATATGGTTGGTTTCCTAATTGGACGTATAACTTGCAAACTTCTTAGTCCGCCCCAACGTAAATAGACAAACCCAACGCTACTATATAGTGAAAACAAACCGAGGAATAATCATTGGGGTCAGACAATTAGTATAGCTCCAGAAGTTGTCATACTTGACGACTGAAGTACCTCCAATTTCTACTATCATGTATTCGACGACTATCTAAGGAATAAACACTTTTGACACACCTTCCACGTCACTACGACAACACACGCAACCCTCTATTCCCTTTGCAACAAGACTCAATCTACATGATTCACATATAGCAAAGCACTTACATGGCCAAGTAATAATCTCACGGACGTTGGTTTGACATATCACACAGGAGAATCTCGAGGACAATTCTTGGTCACCTTCATAATTGTGTATGCGAGTTTCGTGGTCTGCTCTTTTAGATATTATAAGTTGAAGTAACTTTAGACCCCCATCTTGTAAAGCCTGTGGATTTACTTGCTCTCTTGTTGCTTGGAAGCGTGATCTAGTCATTATTCCTTGTTTGAAGTTCATGTGCTGTTGAAGAATATCGATATTCGAACCATCCATCATTTCGTTTAACTCCTGGGCAGATATTAATTCATTTAGTGGAGAAAACTGTTCATCCCTGAAAGACTCTACGTCAGATTCAAGTTCGCTTTCCAGTTCTTCTATCCCTCCAAAGTCCTCCGAAGCATCCCAGTTAGAAATTGGGCTACCACGTAATATTTCTAGGTAATCTTCACTAACCTGTTCGTCGGTCAACTCATCGATGTTGATCGAATTTGACTGCACAGTAGTAAATGTATCACCTGAAGGACCCGTCCTCTGGCGTAAATATTCACGAAGAAACTTTGGAGTTTTCTGTTTTCTTAATTCAAATTCCTCGTCTGTTTCCACACATGGGACGTTACCCGTTTCTCTGCGTAGGATGTACTTATTGAAAATAGACGGCACAAAAGTCATTAAAAAGGAGCTTATAAACAACCCATAAATCAACTGACATAAATTGGAGACGGATTCCCAAACGTAAACATATCTTCTTTTGAGGACGCTTGTATTTCTAGAGGTATTTACCCTCTCGCTATTCGGGTCCACGATATCTGCAATTAACCGTTGCGATGGCTTTGCAATCAAATTAGCATACCCTGTAATGTTATTTTCCTTGAGATAACTAATAATGGTTTCAGGGTTAACTGGGTCCTTTCCATTCACTATCTTGAAAATATGTTTGACCTCTTCCCAGATGCTTCTTTCTATCCATGTTTCTCTATCTAGAGTAACGAGACTTAATTCACTCATATAACTACATTTTCCTGCCATGGTTGTTGCCAATACACTAACATTCGATAATGCTGTGTAGAAATCATCGTTCAACGTAATATTGATATTTCTGGTAGAAAATTCACGTTCGGACTCATTATCTAGTAAGAAGTTGGCAAAATTTAAGTCCTCGAGTCTGAAACCATTGGCCATCATTGCAATCAAAAGGATAACAAGACTGGTGACAATTGTAGATAACATAAGCACTTGTGGAGTAAATGTGAAGATAATAATCATAGGGAATGCCAGAAGTTTATTCTGAACAATTGAACTCATGAAGTAAGTAAGAAACCCGAGCCCAATCACTGACAGAGGAATTAACTTATACTTGTTATTACTCATAAGTCCTCCAATATGAATATTTAGGTGATTTAATAGAGAAAACAAAGTAGTCATCAACACTTGTTCATTTGGCCTCTCATGGTTAATGCCGCCAAAGATCAAATTTCCACTAGAACTAAACTCTTGGAATGCAAGAGAATGTTCAAAAATAGTGATGCCGCTCTCAGTGTAAGGCTTTTTACCTTGAATTACTGAGATAAACGTTTCAGTAAACTGCAGCAAGCAAAAAATGAGAAATATCGGCCAATACATGTCAGTAGTAGGTCCAATAACTACCTGATTTTTGGGTGTCTTCATAAACTTATTGTCGGCAAATACTGCAGGATCATATGCAAATAATTTATCAGGAAGTAATTTGTAGAACCAAGGAAGGTCGGACCGTTCCGTAATATGTGAATATAAATTTAGTGCCACCAAAACGTCATAGGAATGATAGACAAGTAATGCAATCATACCTACTCTAAAACTCACAATACTTAGACTTTTCAAGACCTCGGCCAGCTTGGGAGGGTTGAGTATGCCCCTATTTCGATTTATAGCCATTTGCTGCGTACGGGATGTATTAGTGGAAGCCATAATCAATGTCCTATTAAGTACTAAAGCCATTGCTAGACACGACACTCCATATATTGAACAGAAATAGGTAGTTATCCCTCCGAATCTTTCCCAGTTATCAGCATTCATAGCTCCCTGCTCCAATATCACGTCTATAAATCCAGATATTAGCCTAGCAATAAACCAATCTTCGTCATTATCATAATTCTCAGAGCTTGGCTGCACTATTGATCCAGTTAAGTTTGCTGGTGTTGTTATATTGGACATTCTAATCCGGAGTTTCCATGAAGGAATATGGGGTTTGATTAGTTAGGCGCGTTTCGCTTCTGATTTTCGGTTGAATCTCGGACCAACAAAAACGACTGCAAATTACATCTAGGATCTATGCCAGTTAGTGATACAAGAATATGCGATACAAGAATAAGGAATCCGAGAATAATTGACTAAGTTCATTATTTAAAGGTTTTAGAATGCTGAAAGGCATTTAAATTTATTAGGTCACATCTGGATAGTAATCCTCGAATGTGCAACGTGTCTGACAATTCTACGTATGAGATTTTATGCTCTACTGTAAAGGCTACAGCTCTTACCGTCAAACTTCTAAATTCTCACTACAATCCGACTAGTCTATTGCTACTAATAAGTATTTTTCTCTAATCGTATAGTTAGAGAAGCAGATTGATGGGGGCTCTTCGCGAGATTATTCCTTGGAAATCGCTTAGTTCACAAACGAAAGAAAAGAATACAAACGCATAGTGCAATACGCTAGGTTTGGAGTTATTTGATCTACTGGGGTATAAGGGAATAATGTCAAAGAGCATTCGATTCGGAATGGTGACTGTAATCACTATTGTCAAGTGCGACATTCTATGTCGTAAATGCGACATTTATCTATACTGAAAATGTAAGTAGATGAGATGTTGCCAAATTATCAACACAAGTAATACACAGCTACATTATCAATGGGTCGTAAGTTGCCTCCTCCTCCTCCTCCTCCGGTAGGATTTGGAAGTCACGGAAATGGCTCTGATGGACGCAGAGGTGTTCCTCCTCCACCACCTCCAAGAGCAGGCGCTCCACCACCTCCAAGAACAGGCGCTCCTCCACCGCCAAGAACAGGTGCTCCTCCACCTCCCCTTCCACCAACTACAAGACCTCCTCCACCAACATCTAATATACATAGACCTCCACCTCTGACTGCAACACTGAAAAAACGGGATTCAAGTGACCTAGTCACACCTCAAGACCTTCAATCAAGGAAGAAGAGATGGCTCCAACTACAAAAGAACAGGTATACCGTAAAGTCCTCTAAAACCAAAGGATTTGTTACCCCATCAAAGCCAGATATGCCTCCAGAGCATTTACGTAAAATTATGATTGACCATGGTGACCTCTCTTCCAAGAAAGTTGCATCAGACAAGGTGTCTCATTTAGGGTCCTTGAAGTATATGCCTCATGCAATTTTGAAGTTGTTAGAAAACATGCCACAACCATGGGAACAAGAGAAGGAAGTTAAAGTTTTATATCATATTACGGGTGCCATTACGTTCGTAAATGAAATCCCACGAGTTATAGAACCTGTATATATGGCCCAATGGGCAGCTTCCTGGCTCATGATGAGAAGAGAGAAGAGGGATAGGAAACATTTCAAACGAATGAGATTTCCTCCCTTTGATGACGAAGAACCCCCCCTCGATTGGTTGGAGAATTTAGATGAGGTTGAACCGCTCGACAGCATTCAATTGGATTTGGACAAAATTAAGGACAAGTCCGTGTATGATTGGTTCTATGATGAAAAACCGTTAGTACATGACCAAAATCATGTAAATGGTGATTCTTATAGGAAATGGACAATAGATTTGACAAAAATGGCAAATTTATATCGATTATCACAACTGTTGATTGCAGATTCCTCGGGTGCAAACTATGGACATCTCTTTGATAAAAATTCTTTCTTCACAGCTAAAAGTTTAAATGTGGCCCTTCCTGGAGGACCCAAATTTGAACCTCTTTTCAAAGATAAAATCAATAATCCAAGTTTTGAAGATTTCACTGAGTTCAACTCTATTGACAGAATAATATTCAGAATTCCAATCAGAACCGAATATAAAGTTGCATTTCCATACCTTTATAATTCATTTGTTAAGCTGATACATATTAGTTGGTACCATGAACCTTTCAATTGTTATTTAAAATCAGGCAATGCAGAGGAGTCTGCATTCCAATTTAGCTCTGAGTTCAACCCAATAATACCTAAAAAAAATGGGTCCACCAATAATGACTTAGAAGATTTGGATTTGGAATGTATTATCCCATTCATGAAATATGATGAGGTTGAAAATTCCAATGAAGATACATATATGACAAGTGATGTATTACCTTTGGAGCCAAGCGGAACTCAAGACGCACTTCAATTGTGGTGGGCTCCATACCCCTTTAATAGAAGAAGTGGAAAAACAGTAAGGGCTGAGGATGTTGCTATCGTCAAACATTGGTATAAACAACGCCCGCCCTCTGATAGTGCAATCAAAACTCGTATATCATATCAGAAATTACTCAAGAACCATATTTTGAACGAGTTGCATAATCCAGCTGGCAGTAAGACAGGTTCAAAAGCTAGTAATCAGCGAAAAGTTAAATTATTAAAGAGTTTAAGGTCAACTAAGTATTTCCAGCAGACTAATATTGATTGGGTTGAAGCAGGTTTACAGGTATGCAGACAGGGATTCAATATGTTAAACTTGCTTATCCATAGAAAGGGGTTGACTTTCTTACATCTTGATTATAACTTTAATTTGAAGCCAACCAAAACTCTTACAACAAAAGAACGTAAGAAATCAAGATTCGGAAATGCCTTTCATTTGATTCGAGAAATTCTTAGGGTGGTGAAGATATTAGTCGATTCTCACGTTCAATACAGATTGGGAAATGTCGACGCTTTCCAATTAGCAGATGGTATATACTATATTTTGAATCATTTGGGTCAGCTTACAGGTATTTACAGATATAAGTATAAAGTCATGCACCAAATTCGTGCATGCAAGGATTTGAAGCATGTCGTTTACTCAAAATTCAATCAAGTTATCGGAAAGGGTCCTGGTTGTGGTTTCTGGCAACCAGCTTGGAGAGTTTGGATTTTCTTCTTGAGAGGGATTATTCCTTTGTTGGAAAGATGGTTAGGAAATTTGTTGGCTAGACAATTTGAAGGTAGAAGAAGCAATGATGTTGCAAAAACTATTACTAAACAAAGAGTGGATTCATACTTTGATTTAGAATTAAGAGCTCAAGTTATGCACGATATCCTTGACATGATACCTGAGGGTTTGAAACAGAATAAATCGAAAACTATTCTTCAACACTTAAGTGAAGCTTGGAGATGTTGGAAAGCCAATATTCCTTGGAAAGTACCTGGCCTTCCTGAGCCAATTGAAAAGATCATTGAAAGATATATCAAGGCTAAAGCAGACGGCTGGGTTAGTGTTGCCCATTATAACCGAGATAGAATTAGAAAGGGGGCTTCAGTTGAGAAAACAGTAGCGAAGAAGAACTTAGGTCGCTTGACCAGATTGTGGATCAAAAACGAGCAAGAACGTCAAACCAACTTTGCTAAAGATGGACCCTATGTTTCTCCGGATGAAGCCGTAACAATTTTCCAAACCATGGTTCATTGGTTAGAAAGCAGAAAATTCAGTCCGATACCATTTCCACCTTTATCGTACAAACATGATACGAAACTTTTGGTATTAGCATTGGAAAGTCTCAAAGAAAGTTACAATGCTAATGCAAGATTAAATTCCGCTCAGAGAGAAGAATTGGCATTAATTGAACAAGCGTATGATAACCCTCACGAATGCCTTGCCCGTATCAAGAAATTCCTATTAACCCAAAGAATTTTCAAAGAGGTCGGTTTGGAGATGATGGATTATTACAGTCATCTTGTGCCTACATACGCTATAGATCCTCTTGAAAAGATAACTGATGCTTACCTAGACCAATATTTATGGTATGAATCCGAAAAAAGAAAACTTTTCCCCAATTGGGTTAAGCCTAGTGACGATGAAGTACCGCCATTATTGGTCTATAAATGGTGTCAAGGGATTAATAATTTGGATGGCGTTTGGAACACCTCAAATGGTGAATGCAATGTAATGATGGAAACTACATTAAATAAATTAACAGAGAAAATGGATTTCACCTTGTTGAACAGGTTGTTGCGTTTGATCGTTGATCCCAATATTGCGGATTACATGACTTCAAAGAACAATGTCAATTTAACTTATAAAGATATGGATCATGTCAACCAATTTGGACTCTTACGAGGCTTACAATTTGCTTCTTTTGCCTACCAATACTTTGGTTTAGTCTCAGATTTGTTGATTTTGGGATTGGATAGGGCTAGTGATTTAGCTGGGCCACCTCAACAACCAAATACTTTCCTTCAATTTAGAGATGTGGAAAGTGAAAAATCAAGCCCTATTAGGTTATACTCCCGTTATATGGACAAGATTCACATTTTCTTTAGGTTTGAAAATGATGAGGCGAACGGCCTTATCCAAGATTATCTATCTGAAAACCCAGATCCAAACTTCGAAAATGTTGTAGGCTACAATAATCGCCATTGTTGGCCAAGAGATTCAAGAATGAGACTTATGCGTCACGATGTTAATCTTGGAAGGGCTGCCTTCTGGGAAATTTCTGGACGCCTTCCAAAATCCATTACTACTATACAATGGGAAGATACATTTGCTTCGGTTTATTCTAGAGATAATCCTAACTTGTTGTTCTCTATGTGTGGCTTTGAAGTTAGGATTCTACCAAAGTGCCGTTCTCAAGAGGATACGTCATCACAAGAAGGTGTTTGGGACCTTATTGATCAATCAACGAAAGAAAGGACCGCAAAGGCGTATCTTAAAGTTTCACAGGATGAAATTGACAAATTCAATAATAGAATTCGTCAAATTTTGATGTCTTCTGGCTCTACGACCTTTACAAAGGTAGCATCAAAATGGAATACTGCGTTGATTGCACTATTCACGTACTTTAGAGAAGCAGCTGTTTCGACGGAAGCGTTATTAGATGTCTTAGTGAAGTGTGAGACCAAAATTCAAAACAGAGTGAAAATGGGCCTTAATTCAAAGATGCCGACTCGTTTCCCACCAGCTGTATTTTATACACCCAAGGAGTTGGGTGGTTTAGGAATGTTAAGTGCATCGCATATCTTAATCCCAGCGTCTGATCTTAGATGGTCACAACAAACTGAAACTGGAATCACTCATTTTAGAGCTGGAATGACCCATCAAGAATCCAAAATGATCCCTACTATTTTCAGATATATCACAACTTGGGAGAATGAATTTTTAGACTCGCAAAGAGTTTGGGCAGAATATGCCATTAAAAGACAAGAAGCCCTTGAAGAAAATCGTCGTCTCACTTTCGAAGATATGGAAAGCAGTTGGGATAGGGGTTTACCTCGTATAAGTACGTTATTCCAAAAAGATAGGCATACGTTGGCTTATGACAAGGGCCATAGAATACGAAGAGAGTTCAAACAATTTAGTTTGGCCCGTTTCAATCCATTCTGGTGGACCAGTAATCGCCATGATGGTAGATTATGGAATCTCAATTCTTATCGTACGGACGTTATTCAAGCTCTTGGGGGTATTGAAACTATTCTAGAACATACTCTTTTCAAAGGTACAGGTTTTGATTCGTGGGAAGGTTTGTTTTGGGAGAAAGCGTCCGGATTTGAAGATTCCTTAAAATTCAAAAAATTGACAAATGCCCAAAGATCTGGTTTGAGTCAAATTCCAAATCGTCGTTTTACACTTTGGTGGTCTCCAACTATTAATAGAGCAAATGTCTATGTTGGATTCTTGGTACAACTAGATTTAACTGGGATATTTTTACATGGTAAAATTCCAACATTGAAGATATCTTTAATTCAAATCTTTAGAGCTCATTTATGGCAAAAGATTCATGAAAGCATTGTCCAAGATTTGTGCCAAGTCTTAGATAAAGAATTGGAAGTGTTGCAAATTGATAGTGTTGAAAAGCAAGCTATTCATCCAAGAAAATCTTATAAAATGAATTCTTCATGTGCTGATATTGTTCTCAACAGTACATATAAATGGAATGTCTCAAGACCATCACTTTTGTTTGATAAAAATGATACCATGGACATTAGCGCAAATAAGTATTGGATTGATGTTCAATTAAGGTATGGAGACTATGATTCGCATGACATTTCAAGATATGCGAGATCGAAATTCTTGGATTATACCACAGACAGTACTAGTTCGTATCCTTCTCCAACTGGTATAATTATTGCAATTGATTTGGCATACAATATGTATGAGGTTTATGGAAATTGGTTTCCAGGGTTAAAACCGTTGGTACAAAATGCAATGAAGGAGATTATGAAATCAAACCCTGCATTGTATGTTTTGAGGGAGCGTATTCGTAAAGGTTTACAGCTCTATCAATCGCAACCACAAGAAGCATTTTTGAACTCCAATAACTATGCTGAGTTGTTTAACAACGATACTCAATTATTCGTTGATGATACTAATGTCTATAGAGTTACGGTCCATAAGACATTTGAAGGAAACTTGACTACAAAACCAATCAATGGTTGTATTTTCATGTTGAATCCCAAATCAGGTCAATTGTTTTTGAAAATTATCCATACATCTGTATGGGCAGGTCAAAAACGGTTAGGACAATTGGCGAAATGGAAAACGGCAGAGGAGGTTGCGGCTTTGATCCGTTCTTTACCAAGGGAAGAACAACCTAAACAGTTAATTGTTACTAGAAAAGGAATGTTGGATCCATTGGAAGTACATATGTTGGATTTCCCTAACATTTCAATAAGACCATCAGAATTGCATTTACCATTTGCAGCTGCCATGAAGGTAGACAAGTTGGCAGACATAGTATTGAAGGCCAATGAACCTCAAATGGTTTTATTCAATATTTACGACGACTGGTTGAAGAGTATCTCACCCTATACAGCTTTTTCGAGAGTTATCTTGTTATTGAGGTCTCTAGGAATAAGTCAAGAACGTACAAACTTGATCTTGCGTCCAGATTCAAGTATCATCACTCAGGAGCATCATATTTGGCCAACTTATACTGATGAGGAATGGGTCGATGTTGAATCGCAATTAAGAGATTTGATTCTTAACGATTATTCCAAAAAACACAACGTCAACATACAATCTTTAACTCAATCTGAGATTCGTGATTTGATCTTGGGTCAAGAAATCAGGGCACCATCTACAAAGAGACAAGAGTTAGCAGAGATTGAAAGTGCACCAAGTGAAATTGAAAATAAAGAACTCACTGCCTTGAAAACAACAACCACTAATGTTCATGGAGAAGAAATTGTAACTGTCACAACTACGAACTATGAACAACTGACGTTTTCGTCAAAGAATGAATGGAGAAATAGAGCAATTGCTTCGAATAACCTACACTTGCGTAGCAAGAATATCTATGTGTCTTCGGATGACATCTCCGACGGCTCCTTCACTTATGTCATGCCAAAGAATTTGTTGAAGAAGTTCATTCAAATCTCAGATTTGCGTATTCAGGTTGGTGCTTTTGTATATGGGAAATCTCCTGAAGATAATCCAGAAGTTAAGGAGATCAAGTGTATCACTTTGGTTCCACAATTGGGGAAGACAAACTCCATTGAATTGCCCTCTAAATTACCTGATAATGAGGAACTTGAGGGTTTGGAGTTGCTTGGTTGGATCCATACTCAAACTCAAGACCTAACTTACCTATCAGCAGCCGATATAACAGTGCAATCGAAATTTTTTGAAAACTTCAAGCAGAATTTTGTCACATTTACTGTTGCATTCACTCCAGGATCAGTATCCTTAGCCTCATTTGAATTAACTGAAGAGGGTTACGAATGGGGGAAAACTAATAACGACTATATGTCTGCAACTCCAGCGGGATTCACTACAAACTTTGGAAATAAGGGACAGTTGTTATTGTCGGATATGATAGTCGGAAACTTCATGGTTCCTGATGACAATATTTGGAACTATTTCTTTATTGGATCTATTTGGAATCCAAACAATTTGTATGACCTCCAGATTGATATACCAATAACGTTTTACAATGAACTTCATCGACCAGTGCATTTCATTAGTTTTAATGAAATTGAAGGTGGCGAAGTGGAGGCAGATCGAGAAGACGTATTAGGGTGAGATGCAGAGATAATCGTGAGTTGGTCTGGTTAGAAAATTACAGAGAGTGGGTTAGAAACTTTACAAAGTACTTTGGAGAGATAACTTTCAAGTCTGAAGGCTCATCATCAATCGTATTTAATGTCTTAGTAGTAAAAGTATTGCCTACAAGCAATTATGTAACATATTTTATATTTGTATTAATATATTATCTTAAATCATTACTGAACAATATTGAAGTGGTTTCTTCACGTATATCATCAGTGTATTGTCTACTAGATCATCACTGCGTTTTAATCTACCAATGTCTTACTGAGATTATATGGTCCTCTATAGCCAATAAGAGTTTTCTAAGCTCAGTACGGGAAATATTTTCCTTCAAGAGCAATAGTTCCAACGGACTCTTTCCGTTCATGTACTTCAACAACTTGTAGAAGATTGCGATCAATTCGTTTGATAGCTTGCATTCGTCAGAAATGATTTTCTTGATCCATTTTCTTTCGAGAGTGGTGGCTCTTCCTGGATCAAGAATTATTGTATCATCATCGTCTTCGAGACTTACTTTCGGGCCCAAAGAATTGGCTTTCAATCTTTCTTTAATGTTCTCAATCTCACGTTCATCGTTCATACTTATTGTGTTATCTGCTGGTTTGATATTCGTATCTTTAGAAGTATTGTCGGTTCCTACGCTGATCGATTTGCTGACACCACTTCTTTTCCTAGAAAGAGATTCGTTTTCCATGTCTTCTTCGACCTTGATTTTGATCTTTCGAGATATTTTCAACCATATAAATGTTTGAAGTTGAGTTACGTATCCATAACGGATCAACCAACTCAAGGCTTCTAGGTAGACATCACGATGGTCTTTTGATGGAATAATAGTAGCAAATTGTTGCGGTTTGCGTGAAGGTGACGAGATCAACTTCAAAAAATGAGGTAACGAAGGAAGTGATGGGTATGTGTTTCTGAACTTTTTGATATCATTAAATAGGTTGATGCTTATGGGGGCCATGGGTGAGATTATATAGGCCGAGCGTGTGCTTAGTGGTTGAATGACTCTAGCTCTTCGCCAGTATATTAAGTGAAAGGCAAAAGATCTGATTTGAGATAGATCTAGACTAGTGTTTCGAAGCGATAATTTCAAAAGTGATTCTGTAGGCTTAATCATATTGATGAAGTTTGCTAAAGTACTATCTTGTTCGGTTTTGATATCTCTTATAATGGATTCTGGATCATCCAATAAAAGAAGAGCAAAGTAAATCACATCGTCCGCAGCGTTTGTGCCTTCTTCCAGGTCTATATTTTGGAGATAATTTGATGTCAAAATATTTGTATTCTGGCCATAACGTGTAGTTTCACCGACATTGATAAGTCCAGAGTTACCCAATAGATTAACAGTTGATGAGAGATGTGAACCCGGTAAATAAGGAACCGTTGGCTCTGGAAGGGAGTGGAATTCTGTTTTTATAGGGATCTGAAACGACCTCAATTTATTGTTAATAGAGAGGTTTGCAATCTGTGATCGAGAAATGGAATTGTAACAGTCAAAAATGATTTTGCATAATGGGGAATTACTAATGAGATGATGTAGCAAGTCTGTTTCTTTATATTGCTCCTTCAAGTTGAACATTATTCTGAGTTGTTTGGACATGAAATCAACCTTCAGCTGTTCGTAACGAAGAACAAGAGAGAGTCGAGAAATGACGTAATGGAACATTTCATCGATTCTATAATTGATTTCTATAACAGGAGGGTTCATTATGAATACCAAATGGAACATATTAAGCGTCGAAACTGGTTCTGGTTCTGAAGTATCAGTTGATGGTACCTCAACTTTTCCTATCACCACTTCGTCATCGATGTCCTTCTTTTTGGACTCTTTAAGTCTCCATGAGCCATTATCATACTTTTGTATAGGTAGCCCCAAGAATATCTTGTCGTCAATTGTGATTTCAAATCGAGAATTACACATTTTCTTCGGAGGAGCTAACATTTCACATAGGTAAGCAGGCTCGATACCAAAAATGGGCCTTTCAAGAAAGTTGTTAGTATGCGCTAACTTCTTGGTCGAACGGCTAGACAATGATGACTTATGCTTACGGTTGCGTTCTTGATCATCGAGAAACAGGATAAGGTCTTTTTTGGTTCCCATATAAAATCCCAATCTATGGGTATCCCATGGATTGGAACCAAAGTTATCATCAGTTGTAAGTCCATCGGTGGGGTCTATTCGCGAGTTGTTCAAATGGGAGTATTTTTCATCATCTTCACCGGTATCGTCATCTTCTTCGTCATCGTCTTCGTCGCTACTGCTGCTGGCACCACCGGCCGTATCCGCTGTACCACGAATTTTGCCATCACTTGACAAGTCTTCTGGGTATTTGAACGCTAATTGAGGTCCACTATGAGTAGAAATCACAAGTAGAATTCCCAATAAACTCGGATTCGGTAGGTTGAAACTCATTGGTGGGAAGAAGTTTGATAGTAAATTCAGTTATGATTCTCCTGTATATAATATGTGTTCCTGTATGTTGGTTTTATGGAGCTTTACATTCACCCTTTCTAGGATACCTTTGCCTTACGTCACTCTATTTTGGGGTTACACGTGAATTATAAAAAATTTATTGATCGTACTTATAGACCTCTTTAATGAAAAAGAACAATCCAAGAAAGACGTGTAAGAATCTGTAGTTTATTGTTTGCACCAGAGGGCACAAGCTTTAAGAAGTAAATAAATATGAGATAAGAAACTTAATGACTGAACTGCGAGGTGCTTGGTTCCATTAATTCGGTGATAGCTACCCTTGTACTTCACTAAATCAAAGTAAGCATTCACAGGAAAGAATTACCTAGCATGGTTTACTTCATTGGCCATTCAGTCTTATTTAAGTTCTCCAAGGACTATCAGAAGGTAATGAGAGTCTTAAAACTTATGTTTAATATCCTTCTGATACAATTGCATAAATCTGGATTGCGGAATACCTTCAACCCATTTGTTGAATCCCTTAATAACTTCCCTAGCATTTGCGCTATTGATAAGTTGATCTCTATTAGCCTTCAATAATTGCTTATTTTCCAAGATAGATGGGAAGTATAATTCAGAAAATTGCGATACCAATTGATCATGAATTGCATCATTAAATTGTTCAGTAGACGAGAATTGACCATCGTAGGACTGGTTAATGAAACCCAATTTATTTAATTCGGGTCCTTTAATTGGACGAGCCAATAACAAAGCTTCTGCTGCTTTAGACCATCCCAAACGTAAAAATAAGGTTGCAGACGAAGCACCTTCGGCAACAAGTCCTAGGTTAGAAAATGGAGCCAATAAAAAGAATTTCGATTCATCCATGACATAAACCAAATCACAGAGAGCCAAGAGTGCCGCACTCAACCCAATGACAGGTCCATTTACTGCAGCAGCAAGAATCTTTGTGTGGTTATGGAACAAGTCGGTCAAAAAGGTGTTTCTAGCTACAAATTTGTTCAACCACAATTCATGAGAAAACAATTCATCAGCCTTACTTTCTTGAAGACCGCGATCGGCGATATTTGCACCTGCTGAAAAGTATCTTCCTGTTGATTGTATTAAAGTACACACAGTCTCTTCTTCACGATCAGCACGCTCCACCAACTTTGCTAATAAGAGGTATTGGTCCCCATTAAGCGCGTTAAGTTTCTTTGGGAGGTTAAAGGTGATTATTGTCACCTTATCTCTAACTTCGTATAAGATATCTTGTCCTTCCATTATTTCTCTTTCGTTGTATAGAGTGTGAAATAATACTTCCCCAGATTAGTCGCGACTTATATACTTTTGAAAAAAGTGGGGCTAGCCGATAGCCTCGGTAGACCGAATTTGAAACATTTCTCGAATTTTAAGTTGACTTGTGCTCGCTATGGGATGTAGGGCGCATTTAAAGCATTGGCGCATGGTATGGGGACCCTCAGATAGCTGTTATTTCGTCCGGTTAAGTTTTGGTTGCAACCGTGAGACCTGAAGATAATTGAAACTCGCACATGAAAGGTGTGCGGAACCCCCTTGGGTGTGCCAGAGGGCTCTACTAATAAACATAACTATTTAACTAACGTGCTCTTCTAGAAGAGCTCCCAGAGGTTAAGAAATACTGTTATATAGAATTGTGATGTGAGGGGCATTTTCAATTGCAGCTGAGACTTCTTACGCTTTGAAGTGCTTTCAAAAACGAGGCAAACCTAGCTTAGCTCTGTAAATCAAACACATGAATTACAATGGAAACTGCTTATAATATAATAAACACATGATTTTTTGTTATCGTGATTGCTACTCCTCCTCTTATTGCTTCTAGGCTAGTGATTAGTACTATTCCGGATATTTCGGTTGAATTTTGCACCCAATAAAATGCACAATTTATGGTCTCGATATATTTCACTTCTATCAGCTAGTACGATAGTTGGGGTTGAGAACTTTCGCAGCAGCTTAATTTTTTATATGATGATAGTGAGTTCTTGAAATGTTAGAGCTGTACGATTTAAAAACTAAATTAGAGAACAGAGACGTGTATACTTCAGATATTGTGTTTGACCTCTTATCAGAATATCGTCTAGTAAACTCTAAAAATTCCCAATAGTTTTCTCCTTTAGATTTTGCTACTCCACAATATGTCAAGAATAGTTCCAATCAGTGTAATCAGTCAATAAAATCTACTCCATATTTCTATTTCCCTTTTCCTTTTCTTCATATAGATAGCGACACTCTCAAGTGTGCTACATACTGGAAAATTCTTAAGAAACTCTATCCTCAAAATACCCACAATTTTGTTAAATAAAGTAACTAATGATGCTGGCTCGATAATAGTATATATTTCTAAGTAGCACTGAATTTCTGAAAGGGTGTGAACGGATGGCACTATTCGTCGACCCAGCGGCAAGCCGTCATATTACGATACAATTTTACAACAAATATGTTCTCTTCTTCACTGAATACGTTTCACCTTAAGAAACAATATCAGTAATCTACCCAGAATATATCAGTTGTACACCTCTCTAATCGATCTAACGTTGAGTGGATATCTGAAGTTCTGTCATTTGCACGACCCGCATATTTCAAAAATCTGAAGTTTACTACCACAACACAACACCTTCAAAACTCTGGAATGATTTCCTCGATTCAAGTGACAGTTCCAACGAGACCTATCAAGCCGATTGAGTATCAGACTAAGCGTGCACCTTTGGAGTTGATTAATATATGTGAAGCCAGTGATATAGGTGTGTCAGATGAAATCCCTATCGACCTTAAGAACATTTCTCCAGTTGATAATCTGTCCAAACAAAAGCTCGGCTTTCCATACTTTACTGCTGATTCGAAAGATTATGCTCTCGTGAAAGATTTGGCAAGTTCCTGGAACTTTCCTTCGTCCTACCAGTTGATCAGCAAGTTTGTAAAGTCCTGCGGTATCTCCAAGAATGAATTAGTTGCAACATCTACGAAGGAGTTGAATGAGATGTTGTTGAATCAAGGAGCTATTTCAAAAGATGAATTGAAATTCAGTCTCTTTTATATTGAACTTGGTATATTATTTGCCTTAGTTAAAAACAAGGATGTCTTTTTTGCTGATTCATTAGCTTCTCTAGCAACACCAATCATCAAACGCAAAACCATTGCTACACCCGCAGAGGTTGAACCTCTCGATTTTCAGATGGAGGACGTGGAGTTAGAAGATACTAAGAAGAATCACAAGTCCTCGAACGAGAGAATCACTATAAGCCAAGTCTTTCCTCAGTACAGAATGGTTGAAATGACTCTTCCACTTAATCACAGCGCATTTAACACGTTGACCACCCAAACCAAACTTAAATACTACAAATCTATACCTGGAGCATATAAGTTTCTTCCGAACACCAAGTTAAACTTCACCGAACGCGATCTTATTGCCCAAGAGAATAGTTACTCTGATGTTCAAGTCACAGAGACCAAGAAGCAACAACAGGGAAAAAAATTTAGGAAACCATTCGGAAAATCAAGGAAACATAACACGAATGTTGATCCGAATACAATTGATTTGACTGAGTCCATTATTCCAGGTCAAGGGTTTATTCAAGAGTTTAACGTCAACCACTTGTGCAAAGTACCTAATTACTATATCACTAGTAACCAGCAGAACCCTATAGGTAAAATCAATCTCAAAAATATCAACTCTTCTTCTAATTCTTCGTTCCTTTTCAACGACAACATAAAGATATCGAACAACGTTAAACAATTAAAATTCAACAACGACAATGATAGTTACCATCACGCAAAGTATTACTACACAAAGACTTATAGGGGTCCAGGTAGTGGTAATTACAAGGATGCAGCTGTAATGAACAGAATCAATAGAATACAAACTACTCCCAACATTTCTAAAACCCCTCATAAAGTGGCTAAAGTTGTCAACAAGTCTGCAGTAAAGAGATATAATCAAAGTTTGAAAGGGTTAGTGCACAATAAATTTAATCAGACTCTAGTTGACTCATTTCTTTCCAAACAGAGACGGTATACTGAGGACTATGTCAACATGGAAATGCTTCACAGTAATGTCCAGTTCAACTTGCTCGTTAACACGTACAGAAACATTTCCGAAGACACTTGGGACAGTTATTATAAGTTCAAAATGGTAGACTTTGAACAATTGGGAGCACTTCAAAGGGAAAATGCTGAGATTGAAGCTAAGAAACGAGAAATTGAATTACGTAAAGAATGGGAAAGGTCCGAGCTCGAAAGACAACAGTTATTGCAGGCCAAGATAGAGAGACAAAGAACCAAACTTGAGCGTATAGAATTTAAGAAAATCCAAAAACAAAAGAAATTGGAGGAGAAGAAGAGACGCCGTCAATTAGAAGCCACATTTAACGATCCCTTTGGTGACGGATCCGATGAATTTGATTTTGGTTTAGGAGAAAAGGATCTTGATGATGATGATGACTTGGAAGAGGAAGACGAGGAAGACAATTACGATGACCAAATTGATTTGAATAGACCAGTTCCACCTCCTATGCCAGTTGAAACACCTCAATTGGATGTCATCAGCAGATTCACTTTACCTCAAGCTCATAAGGAGATTATTCAAAACTTGCCTGTTGAGCTTCGCGACTACGAACAAATTGAGAAAAACCACAATCCATCTATTAAGAAGGTTATTCGTTATACCGCCACATATGCCGACAGTAATCCAGAAGTCTTGAACAAAATTGAAATAGTCAAAATGCCTAGCTCAAACGCTGTGGGTTGGGACAACTTGCGCAAATACAGAACCGATTAAATAAATATGTATTATTAAGATTACGCGATTAAATGTATTATAGAGGAAGGAGTATTATCAGATAGCCTACCGGAGGTTCACTTGGACTCATCATTGAAAATTTCAAAGTCCAATCCATTCTTGGGTTTGATGTTTATGAAGTTGTTGAGGTTCTTGAGGACAAATTTTTTATTTAAATCGCCTCTATCGGTGTCCTTGTTTCGAGATGAAGGAATGGGAAATTTTGAAGGAGAACAAGTATTCAGAAATGGAGGTGAAGGAGGAGCTAGTCTCGAAGAGGGAGTACCAGCTGCGTTCGAGAAGTTGAGTTTCTTTGGTTTAATGTTCTGCGCAGAAAGAGGGAGATCCCGCACAACTCTTTTACCAGTTCTGTGGTTTACCAATTCCACCTGAGTCGCATAATCAATTCCTGATGAATTCTGCGACACGAAGGGGTTGAATATATTCGGTTTCGTAGTTTCTGGGGTAGACTCCACATCCAGGAAATCTATCGCACGACCCTCTTCAACGAATGGATTGTCAACTTCTATCCCTTTTTCTACAAAAGGGTTTATAAGTCTAGGGGATTGATAACTTCTAAAGATATCGTCACCCTCGAAGACTTCATCCTCGTTATCCGATAATTGGTCATTTCTGGGCCTGTCATACCACTCCTGAACCTGCCTGGAAGTAATAATATTTTTCCGTGGAGTTGACGGTACCATAAATGGAAGGGCTGGGGTCTGGTGTTCTTCTGCTGTCAAATCTATTTCTTGAGACACTTCAACAATATCTTCATCATCCAGTGATGGCAAATCTTCTAAAATTGAACTGATCTTGATCGAGGGTAACAATGAACGACCCCTTCCTACTGTCAGCTGTCTCAGAGGAAGTATCAGTTGTCTCACTGCGAGGGGCCTGTTTGGCGAAGTTAGTTGAATTATCGAATCCTTTGAGAATAGTGAACCCCGTCTGAACGCATTAGGCGATTTGTGAGGCGTGATTTCTGGTGTCAATAGCTTCCCATCCTTTGATTTTTGTTTCTTATAAACGTTATAGTGTTTGGACGATTTGGTCGAACTCACGGGAGTGTGTAAGCTGAAAATACCACTCTCTGGTGAAGCGATTGAAGTTGCATCCAATTTTCCGATGTTACTTTCTTGGGATTCTCTATACCTCGGAGGTGTCCTTGGCGGATGAGTATATCGATTAAGAGACATCTGTCGGAATTTCGACTATTAATTGACGGGACTACGTAGTTATCTATCAAGTGAGAAAATTTCCGTTTTCAATTAATTAAAACCTGTAAAATGTTGATATTGCATGTTACATGGCAGTAACTGTAAAATATAAACTGCAAACTTTAAATATAAAACATACCGACAACCAATATCAAAACTATAAGTTGGTGGGTGAAGTCATTAGACAAACTGAAAAAGACTCTCCTTGCGAACGTCTTATTTTGGTCGTCTCGATGGAAAGAGTACTGCTAGTGAAAATACAAACACGACAAAGATTCATTTATAATGTAGCTTATGTAATGTCTGATTCAATCGCTTATCAACCAAGGAGTCCAACAGATATTTAGTTTACTGTATGTCAGAGCAACAGAACTCTATAAAGTTGCAATAAAAAATTGTTATAAGCAATAGAATTTGGTATACCATAGCTTTCACTAGAAGCTCGAATTTTTTGAAAAGTGCTGCGAATTCTAAAAATATTACAAATTGAGAAGTCAGCTCCAGGCTTAGAAAATATGAATAGATTGAATTTATACATTGGTACACAGAGCTTTAACTCGTTAACAAGAAATAATACTAGTCTCCGATTCGATTGAATATACTTAAAACCTGTTATATTGGACTATTCAGATTCACTAGATCGCACCCCCGTAGAATTGACATACACATTCTTAAAATTTGTGGAATTAAATAGCCTTGAGCTATAGCTTGTGATGGTAATGTACATTAAGTTTAAATATGGCACCATTTGAATGAGTTGAAAGAACTGAAAGAATTTTATCAATTTATGACGAGGTCGTTTTCAGTAAGTAATAATTGTCCGCAAAAGGGTACTTGTAGAGTGTAAGTTTTGCAGCTACTAATTAATGAGTCGTGTATTCATCAAATAAACTACACATCGATAAGACGAAGAGTGACCATTTACGTAACCATTTCCTGTCTGGATTTCAGGTGGCTGAGATTTCAATAGTGATCTCAATTAGCTTATCACTAAAAATAGGTGGGCATTTTAGGTGAAGCCATCAATGACGAAGCCCTACCTTAAATATGTGAGGGATTATTTGAAGATCTAGATTGCTAAATGAATAGCTGTGAGGTATTGTATGAAGCTCCAATGTTTGCTTTCAGTACATAGCACAATACATATCACATAAGCACAAGTCAAGTAGTGTCGCAAAATAGAATGTAAACAGATCACGTGAAAAACAAAGGAACAATCAAGTAAGGATTTAGTAAAGTACATAGTCTGTGTATGGTAATATACATAACAGAAACTTTCGTGTAGATACTTTGGAAGTTCTCTTAATGGCCTTATTATAATTGGATATAATCAATGTAGCAAATATGTAGCTGACTTAAGGGCTTCTCGTCATAATTGTAGTCGCATTTTCGCGACCAAACAATCGAAAACAAAGTCCTAAACACGTCCACGCAACTCTTTTTATCCCAATACCATAAGAATGTCATTTGCCGATAGTTTCTGGACCCAAGACTATGATTTGGGATTTAAGATTCTCTTTGACCAACTTGCACAAGGTGTTAACGAAAATGAAGACTTCGTAACTCTTTTCACAAAGCGAATGGAGCTGGAATTACTTTATGGCAGTCAACTTGAATCAATTGAGAAATCGATAACCAAATCGAGTTCTAAAAGACAAGCTAATGATGATTATGTATCATCTATTAAGAATGCATATCAGAAAATCAATGAAAACTTCACAAAACAAGGTGAACATCATTTACAAATTGCATCAAACATTAAAGTATTAGTTTTAGATCCATTTTCAAAATGGTGTAAAGAACACAAACAAAGGGTTGAGTTTTCAGAAAGTATGATATTTGAAAAGCACAAAGCCTTCAAAGCATCGAGAAACTCTCTTGATAAAGTACAAAAGAAATATTTCAACAAGTGCAGAATGTTGGAGGAGTTCAAATCCCATTACACAGAGGAAGAATTGAATGAAGAGTTAAGGGACATTTCATTTAGTGACAAGTTAGAAAATGTGGATTCGGATGATGACGATACAATTTACAATTTTGGGAATGCTTCATACGATCATAAAACTTTGAAGTCATTGCTTGTTGATATGTTGACACACATTGAATTAACGTCACATAAAGTTCCTATATTAGGTACATACGACAACGTATCGTCAGGTAGCTCAATTACTCAATGGCTATTAGATTACATGCCCGAATTTAACAAAAACATAGTAAAAGCGGAAACATTTGGACAAGATTTAATCAATAATGGATTCGTAAGATTAATTGGATCAATGGGTAATAAGAATTTCATAAATTCATCGCAATTTTATTATCAATGGAAACCAATTGTTTTTGAAATTACAAACTTAGAAGTGAACATTGATGAGAATGACTTGAGTAGAAAGCCATCATTGAACGTAGCATCCAAATCATCCACCACATTGGGAGCGTCACAATTTCAAGATTATTTTGATGATATGAAACAGGCAATCGGAGTAAATTCTGTTGATTATACAGATAAATCACAACTTTCAAAATTATTCACAGAAGTCAATTTCTTGGATAAACAATATTTCAATCAAACTATTGAATTAGACAAATCAAGATGTGAGTTTGAAGAACTAATAATGGATCATTTGACATTTATGCAAAAATGCGAGTTGGATAGATTGAAAGCAATAAAGAAGGTTACATTTGATTTCTTATCCTCGTTTTCTAACAAGATAACATCAATGAAACAATTTTGTGATGAACTATTAGTCTTAGAGGAAACAATCAATCCCATAAATGATTTGAAATTTTTGATTGAAAACTATTCAACAGGTAAATTCAAACCAAGTGTCATTTTGTATGATAATTATTACGATTCAAATATCAATCAGACATTTGGTGTCGATTTAAATGTCAAATCAAGATTAGATAAAAAAGTTGTTCCTATCATTGTGCAATGTATTTTATCTCATTTAGATAAAGTTTATCCAGATATTGTTAACGACGAGGAAAGAGTCAATTTGTGGACTCAACCAGTTCACCTATCAAATATTCATAATATAAGATTCCAATTGAATGACTTGAACGATCCATCAAAAATTGAGGGCATTTTATCCAAGACTCATCCAATTATATTAACGAATGTTCTAAAATTATATTTTATGGAACTTCCTGAATCTATCATTCCATATAATTACTATGATTTGATTAAATCATTATATCTAAATTACCCTGTCAATGATGTTTCAAAAACTGATTCTAGAATCAACGGATTACAAAATGTTTTGATTGATTTACCTAAGTGTAACTTAGCAACGTTGGACGCAATTTTAACCCATTTGAATCGCTTAATTCAAATCATTGGTTCCAAAAATGAAGAATTAGCTGGTGGCTTTCAAAAGCAATTGTCAAAGGAATTTGGTAATTTAGTTTTAAGACCAAAGTTCGATTCTTTAAGCTTAGACCATTCAAGAAGTTTGATTAACGACAAACATCAATTTAATTTCTTGAATGACCTTTTTGTCTATAAAGATACAATCTTTAAAGAATTGAGAAGAAAGAATTCATCGAGACATGGAAAAAGTAACAACAATAGTTCAGGCACTGTGAGTCGTGAAAATTCATTAAGTTCGAATTTGACTCCCAAAGGATCTCTGAAAGGTTCTAAATTGACTCAAAAACCAGCGTCGAGTTCCAAATCTCAATCGTTAACTCCAAAAGCGTCGGTGGTTGCAAGATCTAAATCAAGGTTGGAATCTAAGTTACAAAATGTGGTACACAAATCAAAGAAGCCGGAGTATGAAAAGGAAGAAACCCAGCTCAACTCATTGGATCCTGTAGTATCAAAGACTGACGAAGGTCCCAGCACTCCTCCTCCGGTGACTCCAAAAAAGGAGCCTAGCTCATTAAAGAGATCGACTTCTCCAAACAAGAAAAAATTAAACTCGTTCTTGGGGGACGAAACGAAATTACCAAAACCTCAGGTTGTCTCCTCCAGACCAAGTAAGAAAGATATACTGTATGATACAAGTTCATCAGAATCTGCCAATAGTTCAACTACAGATTTGTCGCAGCCAAAGTTTGTCAGCATAGGAAGGAAAACGTCTGTTAAGGACTTGGCCAGTAAGTTTGAATCTCCTGCTCCTGAAACCCCCACAAAGGAAAGATCACTCTCTCCAAGCAAGAGAACAACCAACAAGAGCGATCTGATATTGGTTGAATAAAACTTTGGTATTTTTAGTTAAATGAAGCTACGTTATTTCTATGAAATCTGTCACGTTTATAATCTTGCAGGTTATTCTTATGTAAACAAAATGTAATATTTTAATTATAGGAGCTTTGAGTGCTTGATGTCATGCCTAAGTCTCGAAACGACTACCGTTAATACGATAATCACAGCAACTACTGGAATCAAAATCCATTTGATTAACGTATTCGCGATTCCAGATTGATTGGAATATTGGTCAAGTGCGGTTCCTTGTTGTTTGTATTGATACGAGATTTCCTTATGGTTGGCCATTAGCAAATCGACCTTCTTTCCAATCTCTTCCATGCTGTATTGTTGTTCTCTCACTTCTCCAATCACCTTTGAACTAAGTTTGGAGACTGCTTCAAGCATTTGAGAGTATTGCTCAGTAATGGTCGACTTGAATTCGTCAACACTCTTTTGCAGACCATGCAACACTTCGACTTGTTGAGCATGAATTATTTTGAGATCTTGTACTTGAGATTCTATTGTTCTGAGCTCATTGCTATTGCTCTTTTCAAGTGAATTAATGGCTTGAACTAATGATTCCAATTTGAGAGTGATGTCTCCAAATGAGCTATCAACACCATTTTCATGGTTATTGAATGTTTGTCCTTGTAAATGTTCTTGAAATCTTCTATTCTTCTCCATCAACGATTCTCTGATATTTCCTGGTCTAATTATTGAATCTGGTGATGGAACTGAGGGTTTCTCTTTAACCACTGTCTTGACATCTACCTTCAATTCCCCATCTGCCAAAAGGCCATGGTCATCCACCGCATCTTCAGTCAAATGATTCCAAACATTTAATTTGAACAATTCAAACTCCTCAGACGAACTAGGGTTTGACTTGGTGGTGATCCCAAACTTGAAGTCGCTTATGTCTTCGGGCAAAGTTATCTTATCCGTTTTGAAACATACATTATTATCGATCTGAACCTTGAGCCAGTTCTTCTCTTTTGAGTATGAAATCCTCAAAGTAAAAGGAACTTGGGAGTCCAAATAATTAAACCCACAGTCCCCAATGGATTTCTCAACTGAATTAGGTAACACATTTGAACCATCGCTATTGAAGATCTTTAAACCATTATTTTCTTTGTTATTGAACAAAAACTGAAATCCGTCAAATTTAGAGGGACCTCCAAAGTTGAATGTGTTCTGAGCATTAATTGGCTCTGTGGTGATAGGGTCAACTAACCAGAATGATAATCCATTGTCGTTAGAAAACTGCAAATCTTTTGCGGCAGTACCCGATGATCTGAAAACCACCTCAATTGTCCATTCTGATCCTGTATTAGCCAATTGTGGAATTGACCAAAGCGAGCCACCTTGATTATAGAAAACCAAACGACCATTATCATATTTAACATCGTTGAATGTTTCCCAGTTCAATTGAATATCTTGCAACTCATTAACATGGAGTAAGTTCGGTAAAGACATGTGACCCGGTTCATCAAAGTCATGATGCTCTTCATGAGCCAAAATAATCAGCACAAACAGTAAGAACCAGATGAACACGTTATACATCTTCATCTATTCAGTGGAAGTGACAGAAGGCGCTCTCCTGAAAAGTTGATCTGGTCCTAAGTTTCACTTTGTTGATATACATGCAGGACGATTCAACACACGCGAGAGCAAAACATAGTCAGCAAGTGAATAAATAATGAAAAAGTAATTTAGTCGAGTCACCAAAAGATGGAGTTGATTAAGGAACCCAGTTATAATAAAACTGTTTAATGCCCTCCGTCAATCTCCAAATACGAAGGACTGGACCTCAACGAGAATGCAAATCGACTTAAGGACAGTATACACAGGCAGTACGTTTTTTCATACAGTTAATTATTTGATAAACAATTACATTTATATGGACTTGAATTCTATAGAGGACTCGTGAGTTATTGGAATGCACCTGAAGTATGTAATATTTCTGCAGTGCCTCAAGCGAGGACTCTTCAGTGACTTTTGTCAACCATCATGAAGTTCGTTAAATTTTATGCACTATGCGAGGGAAGCACATAACGCCGCACCAACACCGGAACCGTCTTTTGCAATTCTTAAGCTGATCTTCTTGGAGGAACCTTCTAACGGATTGATCAACAGGACCGCTTCCAAGATTTTCTTTTGAAACCCTGGGTAGAATTCAACAACAGAACCGTCACAACCAAATTCAAAATCTCCGTCATCATCCTCGGGATATTGTCCCTTAACACGAGAAATAACAGCAGCCAATGGGATAGCAGAGAGATATGCTGCTCTATGCGAGATAGTACGAGTTAATTTTTGAATGACGAGTCTTTCTTCCTTGTTGGTTGGTAATCTCAAGTGGTTTTCTAAAACCAATTCTGACATTTTCAAGTCAGTAGAATCGTCAATTTCCAAATAGGACAACACTTCTGAAGACAATTGCCATGGCTCAGCCAATCTATGGGGCAAAGAGCCACCTCTGGATGCATACAAATCCTGGAATAAATATTTGCGTTCAAATAAATCCATCAACATGACTCTCAACAATTCACCTAAAAACATACCACTGATTCTCTTTTCGAATAAATGATATCCAGGGTTTGCAGTTTCAGCATCAATAATTTGGTCGTATTTTGTAGATGGCAATATCTTGAGAGTATTGTCAAATGAGCCCCATTCCATATTAACAACCATACCGGTAGCTCCTTCTGGAATTTCGGATGCCTTTAATTTCGGAATCTTATCCAAAGTTTCAAAATATGCACCATTAGTACCTGTACCAAAAATTGCACCAACTGTTGTATGGGCTTTAGTCTTAGCAATATTATTAGAATAAGCTCTCGATAACAATGTACCAACAGTATCGTTAGCCAAAGCGACAACTTTCACCTTCGTACCTAACAAATCAATGTTGCGTTGTAATAATTCTACAACATCCTTATCAACACAATCTGGTAAATCAAATCCCTTGGTCCAACGGAGCAAAGTTCCTCTATTCAACGCTGTTTGATTAACGGGGAATGAAAATGTAAAACCCAACTTCAAATGTTCTTCTCCATCATATTCAGCGTGATGCTCTTGTAAAAATGCATCTACCTTCTTACCTAAATATGAAAACAAAGCATCAGCTGTCGAATTGGCCATCAAATCCAAGGGAATTTTATATTTGGATTGCTTGATTCCAAATGTATGGTCACCGTTCAATAAGACCGAGCAAACTCTGAAATTAGTACCACCCAAGTCGGCTGCTAGGTACAAACCAGTTTCCTTCCCAGTAGGAATACTAGTTACATAAGTTGGAATCATTGGCATATATTCACGGGCTGGTTTATCAGCAGACAAACCAGCTTCCATTGAAAGATTAAATTCTACGGTAGCATCAATCAAGAATTGTTTGTCAATCTTGAACTTTTCAACAATATCGTCGACTGCTTCTTGAAGTTTACTATTCATTTTTTAAATTAGCATAATGCTTCGAAAATTGAAAGTGTGGGAATTTTAGAGTTTTTATAGTAAAAAATCTCGGAGCGGAGAGATCCTAGATACTCGGGACATTGGTTGCATATAAATTGTATAACCAAAATTTGTTTAAAATGCTCCCATTGAATGACGAAGGTCAACCCGGATGCAACTCTAAATGTCAACAAGAGTGGTTTCCGATCAATGCAATGCGCCACTAAATGTTTCTGTATTATCCCCAGAATTTTCTAAGCGTTTGTGGGGAAATTATTTTATTAAACGAGTTCAACAAAGATGCAGGGTTGTACATCTTTTAGAGCGATAAAAGCCTATAACCAATACTCAAGTTGCAAGATGTATTCTAAGCTCAGGAGCAATAGTTACTAGTCCAATTAAGGTTGAGATTTTATTTACAGCAATCAAGTTTATTTCAACCACAAAAATTACGTTAACACTACAAGGATTCATCAATTTTCAAAACTGAATAAATGAGAGTGGTGTGGGATTGTTACCATGCGAATTTCACTAGTGTTCCACAACAGCAAGGAATAATTTTGATCATACTTCGGAGTTGCCTTTGTGCGACCTCATATTCCCGAAAGACTCTCTTTGAATAGTGGGGTGATTGGTCAAGAATGCTAATTTTTTAGCGGAGCGCGTTCTTGTTATTCTTTCGATGATTGTTAATTTTCCGAAAGGTCTTATTGATCCGAGATTAGGCTTTACAATCGCTTGGACTGATTCATCAGGAGGGGGAGTCTTTGTGTAGGGAATGCCGAAAAATGGTCAACTGAATTTCTCCCTCTAACTGTACAATTTGAAATTGCGCGTATGGGTTGTCACTCGTTACTAGCTCGATATTGACTTTTTGTTGTTGCTGTTTCATATTCATTACCAATGGATATTCACAGGTTCTTTCATTCAGGATCAGCTCACTTTACCTCTCTGCTTGCTGGTTTTTGATTTTTCCATATGGTTTACTTTTTCATCATTGTCCGATACCACGATACAAATGAGGGGTTTTCGCAAGGCACCTGTGCTAAGTTATCTGTTTCTACTTTAAGTCTCTTGCCTTCTTTGAAAATGAGAGCACGGCGATGGTGGTTGTTTTAGTCTACCATGCGATCTTAAACCCTTCAGCAAAAAAACAGCCGAAAACATGAGGATTCCTCCGAACTCAATTGATCTTGTTCAATGACGTATCCGGGAAGTTACTAGCATCGTAGGTCTCCACCATTTCGCAGTTTCTGTCGGAGTTACTTGAAACACAGTGACATTTGTGACACCTTTAAGATGCACGCTTTCTCATTGAAAAGCTTACCACACCTGGTCCTTAACCACCTCGTCTTTAAAAAACCATTTAACCTCTGCAACCCTCCACTTGAGTTTATATCTTATTCTCACTCGAGGAAGAGTAAAGTCTCACCTGGAGGGTGAGGATGTTACTTATCCTGTGATACCCTATCTTAGACGATATGCTAACCCCATGTATCCAAGTGAAGACCCATGTCGATCGCTAGAAAGGCTCAAGGAGACCACTTGGGACTCTAGAGTTTGAAGCACAAATTGAGTCTGGGACCCTACTGGAAGGTGGGTCCCCAGACAACTAAAGCGCTTCCACAAGTTACTTCCCGTTTAACGTCTTACAATTACTTTACTGATCGCGGGCAGCTGTATTCCTACACCTTTGTATTATTACTCTCAGAATACCTGAGAATCTGAAACATTTGGTATTCATTTCTATCATTCTCAGGAGTGCAAAAATTTGAAAATCAGGCAAAGGAAGGGTACAGCCAATTGCTTTGAATACCTGTTCGTTTCAGCAAATTGTTGTTCTTCTATTCATTTTTGCCTTGCCTCAAGTTGATTTTTTTACGCACTAGGTTTTTTATCCTTCCCACAAATCCCTGTTCGTTGTTTTTGTTCTTTAACAATTTATTCTTATTGCTTGAAACTCCTCACAGCTTTATTCTAGTACACGCTATTTCTTCACATTTCACAATTATAAATACAAATCGTATAATGCCAGTATATGCCGTCGCAAAGGGTAGAATAAGAGGTGTCTATTCCAATTGGGATGATTGCAAAGCGAACGTTAATTCATATCGCAATGCCAGATATAAGAAGTTTAATACTGTTGCAGAAGCAAATGCTTTTATCGACGAGAATCTGAATTCAAAAGGGAGCATTACCAATTCGAAGAGTGAATCGGTTGCAGGTGCTGCCTGGAGTCCATATTCTCGTCCTCTCAATTCCACTTCCAGGAATTACCTGAAAAATACCACCAGTGTTAGTGTAATACCATCTCCACCCATCGAAGATTTTGTATCTGGACCAGCTTACCGCTCCCTGGTACTTGTTTCTCATCCGCCCGCAATATATAGCACCGATACACTTTCCCATTGTCAGGATACTGGCAAACCAGTGTACACTTCGCGTAAACGTACAGTCTATGTCGATGGAGCCTCTCGTGGAAATGGTTCTGCAAATCGTCCAGCATCGGGATATGGTGTCTTCTATGGTGAAAATGACCCCAGAAATGCCGCTGTTCCTATTTCGAACACCCCTTATGCTTCTGTCAAACCTACAAACCAGAGAGCTGAATTGCTTGCAATTAAACACGCAATGGCAGACATTGCCAATGACCTTTCAAAAGGAATTACCGATTCCTATGCCATTTACTCAGACTCACAGTATGCCCAAAAGTGTATTACAGAATGGGCTCCCAAGTGGCAAACTTCTGGTTGGAAAAATAGCAAGAACGATCCAGTAGCCAATCGTGACATCATCGAGCCCATGCTTCCCACAGTTGCTTTCATAAATAAGAAATATAAAGAATTTGGCCAGGGTGAGCTAAGTTTTCACCACGTAAAAGGACATAATGGCGACCCTGGAAATGAAGAAGCTGATCGTTTGGCAAATATTGGAGCAGACATGGACAAAAAGTGAGTTATGCGTAGTAAATTCCCTCGTCTGTGATTGTTTAGAAAGTAAGAAGAAATTTTAAGAAAAATCATCTCTACAATGAACAGATCAGACTTGTGAATCTGATTTAGTCCACGCAAAGCAAGATTAAAAAGGCAGATTTCTTGATAGCAATAATACTAAGTCTCAAAGAAAGTACCAAATTCGAAATGAGTAACGTTAACATTGTAAGCTTGTTTTCCCTAAAAAAAACGACATCTTCGACTAGCACTTTTAAGAGATTCAAACTTCTAAATTCAGATTTTCAATTGGGAGGGCTACATAGAACACTAAATCGAAAGTTTATGACTTTTTGAAAGATATTCATGCTTGTGGTTTATTACCTATTTAAAATAATTGCTAGTTCTGAAGTACGGAAAGCATTATATGCACTACAATACAAACACAAATCTGATCTTCAAGAACGATGAGATGCCTAAATTATAAAATCAGCAACACAATACATATATGAGTGCTTATGCCGCATTGAAAGATAACTCATCTATAGGTTCGGCTTTTCATGAGGGTCCTGACTGTGATGATGATGATGATATAATACAATATCAACAGAATTCTTCCGATGACGAATCCAACGAGAATGAGAAGACAAGAATACCAACCACAAACTTGAAGAGACCGTCATATAGTCTCGAATCTAGCAAACAGTCAACGCCTAGCTCGTTCATTCTGGTATCTAATCATGTCACTCACTCTAGATTCACACCATCCAACGCCAACATTATATCACAAGAGAATTACGTATTGGTGGGATTGAAAGGAAACGAATTTATAGTCATCAATGGTCAATGTACTTTGAGCATACTAAGAGGTTCTATACTCCTCAATAATCATCACTATTTATGTGACCAAAGTACTGTACACAACATTTTGGCACCTGTTTCCCAGGCATTGCCTATTGTTTCTTGCACCCCTATACTTTACGGCTCCACCCAAAATGAAGTAGAAGGAAACGAGTCACATTTGTTTTCATCTGAGTTCAGCTCCGTCATTAAATTATCTAGCTTAAGGACAGGATTAGAAAATATTGGAACCTATTATGCACCATTCAAGAACATCTTCTTTTCAAACGATGATTCGATAAGTCCAACAGACCTAGATAGGTACGAAAAACTCTTTAGAAACTACTCATTTGAAATAGTACTCAAGGATAAAGGGATGATAGGACTTAATATTGATAACCAATGGTCCCTCGAAATTAAAGATTTGACACGGTCCCTTGCTAATTGTTCGATCCCTAAGATCATCATGGTAATAGGAAATAAGAACACTGGAAAATCAACGTTCTCCAAAACACTATTGAACTCTTTCCTTCTTCAAAACCAGGGAACTAAATTATCATATCTTGATATTGACCCCGGCCAAGCTGAGTTTTCAGCACCATATAGCTTAACATTAGCAGAGGAGCTGACAACTACATTTGGTATGAACATTCCATCTAGAAACGTGACAAATAATGAAAGAATTTCACATTATTTTGGCTTTACGACCCCCATTCATCAACCAGACCAATACATTGCCTTGATTCAGACTTTTTTCAATCATTACATTCAATTTCACAAGCCGAAAGGAAACCATCTAATAATAAACACACCTGGCTGGATTAAGGGGTATGGTAAAGAAATATTGATGGAAATCACATCCTTGATTAATCCTGATTATTTGGTGCTTCTTTCAAATTCCTTGAATTTAAGCAGTCCTGAGAACTCAGAGGTATTGAATGACCTAAAGTTTCAGCAATCAATTATATGTCCTGGGATCTACCAGACTTCAAAATATTCAGCATCACAACTAAGACTTTTCAACAAATTATTATACTTCCATCAAAAAGATATCCTCAAGTTCGATTTTCAGAAACAAATATTAGATAGTAGTCCGTTAAAGTTATCATATCAAACAAGAACAGATACCGATGACTTTGTTGGGATAAATGTACTCTCAATATTAAACTTTGAAGTGGAAAAAAGCTTTGCTTTTGAAGACGTATTTCTAATGATAGACAGTACCATAATGGGAATATACTTGATACACGAGGACATTTTCAAAGGGTTTAAACCATTCATACAAAAGCTGCTGTATTCTTCAGAAAACTATCCATTGTACTTGAGGTCTGAGATTCTTGAGAGGACATTTAGTATCACTAATCAATCCGCTATCAAGTTTATGGGGCTCTGTATGATTCACAGTATTAACAAACAACAAAGCTACTTTAATTTATATCTTCCTGAAGACAACAAAAACGAAATTTTATCTTTATTATTACGAGGGTTCAAGTTAGTTTTGGTCAAGGGCGAAGGGGAAATACCAAGTCCAGAAATACTAAGCGAAGTATTAATTTCAGAGCATGAACTGTTCATGAACCGATTGAAAGGGGGAAGTGGAGAAGCGAACTATGATAAGAAACGAAAACTTCCATATATTAGCTTTCAGAATCAGAAAATTGGAGGTGTATGGAAAGTGAGACGAAACATTTTAAGACGCAGTCATCGTCGCTAACATGTATAACTTTATACAAAATATATACATCGAATAATAAACCTTACTTAAATTTGAGCTGTCTGTGTCCATATCAAGTACTAAGTTGCATTCTCATCGTAGTATAGTTCACATAATATTGAAATATACAGACAGATTCAATCAACTAGAAGAATATCTCCAGAAACCAAATATACAAACAAAGAATACATATCACTGGGAACCAGTGAAGATTTTCAATTTTTGTAGGTTCTATTTCGCAATCTAAAAAACATCTTACTTTCAGAACTCGTATGAAAATCTTTGCCTTCACCCCATGATCATACTGCTCTCTTTGGTGATCTCTTACAAATATTTGCAAAGAAAACAGTACCTTTCGTTAAAAACTTACTTGAATTTAAAAGTTGTAAATATGAGAACTATACCGTATCTACAAATTTCTTACGGCTATAGCGAACTTAATCTCTAAAGTATATATATTCGATTCAATATACAATAGAGTCATATCTATATTTATCAATATTCTACTTTAAAGAATTTGTTGAAATATATTCTGAGTGGAATAGAATAAATATCTCAACTGGATGCATCTTCCATTTCAATACCTAAATGATCAGAAAATCATTCCACGTTACAGCAAACTATATAATTCAAATCGAGAATTATTGAGCTATCAACTCTAAATATTTTTAAACCTCACACTCCAAAATTTCTTCTTTGGAGTATCTTCGCTAGGGAAGACATACAGCATTCATTCCAGCCAATAAGTAATTAGTAAAGATATTCTTTTCAATGATGACATACATTTATCACGCTTATCTTGCTCTCCAGATAAACCGAATGAGTTAACAACCACCGTGCAATATATTCCCTACCTCTCAATAGTTGGCATTTTAGCTGTACCTTTCTGCAGTTTATCTAAAGTACAGCTCGCAGTAAACAAGAAAATTTAGAGTGAAAGCTGCAGTTGATATATCAAAGCAAACTTAGAGAATACCGAAGAGAAATCGCTAGCTATACAAATTCTACCAAAGGCATCAATTCATTCATTCAGCTCTATCCTACACAAATAGTATATTCTTATAACATTCAATCGTGATATTGCCATACACGCTCGACTTTACGTAGCCTCCTAAAACAAGTAATATGGGACGAATCAACCACAAAACGTGTTGATTACTTTAATCTCCAACCACTAGAAATCGTTCCATTCTAGTATCCAAAACACACACCTCACCATAGTTATACAAAACTTGCAAGTATAGTACTATCTTTGAATGGTTTGCTGTTAGGCAAGGCACACATTAGATGAAACGGGTTAGCATAACTGTTCAAGAGACTGTATAAGTGCGAACGAAAATACCGAGATTCCTTTCATTCAAAGTGTACGAGTAGATAATCGATATAGAGCTATTTTCTTGGTTACCTGCTGATAGTTCAAAATATTACATTTTGACTAGTAAATATACTTAAACTTCCCTTCCAATACTCTTCCTTCTTGAAAATAACATAGTTAACACGATAGTTTCATACCCATCAGCAGTCTAAGCAGAGGAATGTACTAAAAATCAAATTACACAAGCGCTCTAATCGTATTTAGAAATTATGACCAGAACCAATTCTCGCCCAACTACAAATCTCCGCGGTGCTACCCTGCAAACTCCTCTATTTTCCGGTTTTACATTGGTGTTATGAGACTTCAAACTAAACCCAATTCGAATCCGACGCTCGCAGGACGAATAATATCGTTCTGTCTGAACAGTGATAGATGAACTTGTGGAACTTTGAGTGCCTTAAGAATGAGGTCTACCGTGGAAGCATCTTCGTCATGTTGATTCTTCTGCAATCGATAGGTTTAGGCAATGGATTGAAGTCTGGAGGCACCAACACATATTGAGTTTTAAGATCGTAACATCCCAATCCAATAAATGAATGCTCGACGGAGCTTGATTTGCATGTTGGGGTTTACAGAATTCTATGAGATTATATTGATTCTTCGAGCCAGATAGACTTTTACATTTTCAATTTATGTGTTCAATTAGAAATAGATTTAGTATCCGTTCGGAATTTGTTGAAGTTTTGAAGGATGATAACACAATCCACTGCTAAATTTTCGTCTCTTGGTACTTGTAGTTCTTCGAATATATTATAGATTGTTGCAATCTTTATGACTTGTATATATACTACTAGATATGTAAATTGAAGTTTAAAATATTGGATATCGTAGTTTGTTTGGTAATGAGTTAGAAGAGTATTGGAATGGCTATGACGCATATTCAGATCACTTCAATTTGAAGTTTTACAGATATTCAAACTTACGTTGCATCATTTCATCTTGAGAGGCATTATGCAAGAAGCGCAGGGTAATGTAAAGTTGTTTATACTGCTAGAGATATACGACAGAGATTTGGTTTGACATGATATAGCAATGCACAATACATGAAGATGGATTCTCTTCTATGACGACGCCTTTGGTCAAATATGAGTCCTTCTTTTTTGAGAGGTATGAGTTGTTTGTAGGCAATCACGGTCGAGTCAGAGGTGCAGGATTAGTACAGTTGGAAGTTTAGCGAGTACTTCGAGGAAGATTGCAGAGGCGAGACTATTTTTTACTTTGCTCGTTCGCCAGAATATACATTTTGAGGGTACGAGACTGTTTCTTATAATTGAAAAGAGTTGTAATATGTAGATGCCAATGTGTTTTCGGAGTGAGCCAGAATTCAATATTGGGAATGAGGTTTTTTGCAGACTTTTGGGGTTGAAATTTCTTAGTAGTGATTTGCAGAGGGGTGTGGGCAGAGGATATTTTAGTTTTCAACAACTTGGGCTGTCTTCGATAAGAGGCTGGTTAGAAGAGTGTAGCTTGGAAGTTTTGTGGTATTTTTTCTAGAGAATGAGCTCTTTTCTGGGACTGTGTACTTTTGTATTTTAATTTGATTTCATTTGGAGGTTCTCCCTTTTATGAGTTGGGTATGTAGTTTTGGAACTCTTTGTTATTGATTCTGCTTCTTTTATACCGTTTGGCTTTGCAGGCTCTTATTCTGAGTATACTATCCTGTTGGTAGCTCTGTTTTGTTTCTTAGTTCTTGGTTCTTATATTTTGCGATCTTAGATTTAAGAGTTGAGTGAATTGTTGGTATTCTTCTTTGTTTTGAAGATTATTCTGTTTTGATAGAATCTTTTGGACTCTGAAGCTCTTTAATGATCTAGTTGCTTTCCTCATTGTTTGAAAATTGTTTGATTGTCTGCAGTTGTCTCTGTAGGACAAAGAGGGAAGAGTGTTCCACGTATTTTGTTATTATGCTTATGTAATCATGTTTTGTTTTTGTGTTTGTGCTTATGTAACTTTAAAATATGGATATTCTGTTTGTAAATTTGCATCCATTTTTATGTCTTTCATTTAGCAATTTTTGAATAACAATACAAGGGACATCCCCTATCGATACGTAATACATTAAAATGAATTCGAATATCACGCATGACTCCCGAATACAAACGATACTACTGGTGAAATGTTATTATACGTTTGTGGTTAAAGAGTCTGAAGAAATCACAATCATTGCTTCTTGGTTGTTGATTGGCGATAAAGAGGGAACTACAACTCTTTTCTAAAAGGTACTCATCGATAATGACGCCACAGGGGTATGTCTAGTATCTCGCAAAACCGGCTGACTTCGATACGTTAGGATGCGGCCTGGAAATCAAGTCCTACTTCAAAGAACAGTTAAGAATTGAGCAAGCGAATCACTTGATTTTGTTGGTTGAGATCAAGGCTTATACCTTGTAGTTGATTTGTTTGAATGGGTAACCTTCCCCAGTAGGATTGAGCCCGTACCTTTCGTCACTTCATTGATCAAAATTTATAAAAGCATTTTACTATACTGTTGAAAGTCATTTTCGGTTGTTGTTCCTGAATCTTTGGACTAATAGGTACAATACTAATACTAGTCAAATAATTACTGTTGCTGAAAACCCTAATTGTCAGCTTGTTAATATTAACACTCTAGGTTTGTTTCCATTTGAAATTTAGGTCTTTGAACTGTCTCAATAATTATTTTTGGAGGTTCTGAAGAACATCTTGCAGTCTTTATATTGATATCTCCAGGCTTAGATCATCGGAGATAAGATGGTATAATGAGTTAAATTTTATAATTCTATTATAAAACATAAATACATTCCTTTGGGAATCATTTGCGGTTTTTATGACAGTTCAAGAAACTCTTGATGGTTGTGGGGAATATTAGGGTTCTGGTAGCTTTGATTATTGGGTTTTGGGGGCATTTTGGAGTTTTGGTTGCTCTGATTATAGGGTTCTGGGGGATAAATGGCTTTTAGCTTTCTGTTGTCTTGAAATCATTCACCCATGCTGACTACTGGGTGAATTTTTTAACCTTTTTTGAGTCAGAAAGCTATTATGCTGGTAATATTTAATGAAATTATTATTTATCTAAACTTACTCGTGGTGACGTCTTCAAAGGAATTGAAAGTTTACATATCTGTCCTGCAGGCATTTCTGTACTCAAGTCACTATCCTTGGTTCAGCTTGGTGGTTGGTCAAGGAGTGAAGTATACCAATTGGAGATCTTCATTTGGTATTCTTTTCCAGGGATGAAGGTTTTGTTGAGCTTTCACCCTTGGAAGGGGATATCGAAAGTACTTGTCTCATTCCACATTGATATAATTGTTGTGCAGTTACTCGATCAAAGATGCTCTGAGATATTTTCAAAATATGGAAGACGGGTCGAAGTAAAAATTCCAACGAATATCTTGAAAATAATTCTGGCTGGCTATGATCTATGTTACCATCTCTTTCAGACCATGAATATCAAGAATCGTTATCGCTATAGCTCCTTTTAGTTATTTTAGATTAAGTAAAGCTATCAACTTGACCATTTACTTCAATACCTTTGAAGAATGGCAAGTATTGCGATCCTGTAAGCTTTAATGTTCATAGAGTCCAAACGAACTGAAAATGTTCATTTGAAGTTCTTTCGCGTTCTTCAGCTTTGTTAGCATTGTTGACACACAGTTTAGCGGAAAAACTTCCCGTCAGCATCTCCCTGGCATCTCCATTGCGAAGCGAAATTTCCACTATTTTCCAATTTCAATAGTCTCCATGCCTCTCGGATATGATTAGGTTGAAGTGGTTTGACTTTGTCTCCGTCGTACTGTAACCTGCGATGTTCTATTTCAACTTCTTGTCCTCTTTCCAACGAATTTAAAATTTCCCTTTTTTGCTTTTTCCTTTCATGTATATCCAGGATCAACCTTGCCTTGTTCTCTCGCTCTTGAATCTCAAGCGCTTTGGTTATAACTTCTCCCAAAAACAGCTTAGATATACCCGCTAAAATTACAGCTATATTCTGAGGTATGGAATGCCCCAAGACACTGTTACAAATTTTTTTGACACCAGGTTTATTCACTGTCATTCTTCTATATGCCTCAAACCTCTCCATCTGTTTGTCTGTGAAATTGGCTATCAAAAGTCGTTTCTTGTCCTCTTCGCTCATGTATTTATCAAACTTCATTTGTTTTAACTCTTTATACTTTGCAACTAGCTCCGGATCATCAACATCGCTCAAATCTGTCATGTTTTCAAGATCTTCACTTTCGTCCAGAGTATAGTCATCTTCATCTTCATCTTCACTAGAATCAGCGGTCCCTCCTTTCTCAAGAGCGCTGTAGAACACCCGCCATATCAAATCCTCATCTTCCTCTTCTAAACTAACGTCACTGTAATTGTCTTCAACTTCATTTCCTTCGTATTCAATTGTGGACATGTTGATGCTCTTAGCAATATAGTAAATGCTTTAAAAGCAGTTACATATTTGAGATTCAAGTGTTGGTGTATGCACGCCAGCTTATATTATTTGATTGGAGCACGACTTAATATGAATTAACGATTATTATATAATTGTTTTGCTTCAAAATAGAATAAGGACCAGTCACCCAATGGTTCATTGAAAATCCGATCAACCAAATTTTGTAATGTACTGTCTTTATGTTGGGTGGCCTTAATGTATTGTAATGTTTTAAAACGTCTCAAAGACATTGTTTTGAGTGCAATATTATTAGTGGGGTGAACTGGTAGTCTTAATAATTCTTCAATTATTGAAGTCATTGAGTCTAGCCATATTTCAGGATCATTTGATAACTTCTTTAGTTGGCCGATAAACATTTGGGCATTCGTATTATTTGATGAGTCTTCGACCTTATCCGTTGTAACCAGGTTTTTGTCAACAAATTCGTCAAGGGTACAAGCATATGTAAACGGAGTAGTTAGATTTGATTTATCTAAGAAAAAGCTCCTCAATGATGATTCTAGGCCTACGAACTCTATTTCAAGGTTGAACAACCCGTCAATTTTGGAAACGTACGAAGCTATCAATGTTTGAAACTGAAGAAATTGTGTAACCGAGATCGTATCGTCCATTATTATTAGAACCTTGAACTTTCTTTCGTCTAAGTCGGTTATACCATTCTTAAAAACATGAAACTCCGGAGAGAAAAGGTGATATATGACGGATTGGGTTATAAGAAATGGAAGGTCATTGGAGTGTATTGACTCTAAATTAAAGGAGTGATACATTTTCAAGAGCTCTGGATCTATAGCCACTGTGTTTTCTCCGCTAAACACAAGTTCAATTGAATATTTGTTAGACGATGGGCTTTCAAGATTATTGTTGTCGTCGTCTGGATTTTGCTGTTTTAAATCTAACTCATCAACAAGTAGTAATTTGATTTTCATTTCAGAAATATGTTCAATCTCCGCATCAATTTGAAGTTGAGTAGCTTCTACTAAGTCGGGAAAATTGAAGTGGCCTCCACCAAAACGAACATATACTGGTATTGTAATTCCTATTTCATCCCAATTAAACTGGCCCTTAGGTACTAGTAAGTCGCTTCCCTGAGGGCCAAAAAGAAACGGAAATATCAACACTATTAGTGGTACAATTATATTTCGGAAGTAAACATTATTGATATAGTTCATCTCGAAACCTTTTTATGTAGTGTTATATCTGAGGTTGATCCAATTCTGAGCTATGTTCAAATCGGACATAGACACGACCATTAGAATGGTTGAGCCCATTCTATGTGGGGAAGAGCTTAATATACTAAGGTTTAATACAACAGTTTGCTTCTCAAAGGACTAAAAAATACGAAGCTTGAATTATTCAGTTTGACGATCTCATTGCAAGATTGGTAGGGAACTCCTCTCAATCTATAAAATTATCACAAAAAGTTGGTTCACTAATTCAAGTGTTGGAAGAACTTAATCTTGGGATACACTTTACAAGTAGCTCCGCTGTTTTGCACCTGTGAAATTTCACGAGACGAATAAACTAGACACTGAAACTTAGTGAGTCAGCTAATCGAATCATTCGATATTAGTGAAGCTTTTTGGTGGTTGCCTACTAATTCGCACAAAATTTCAATCTCATCTCTAATCCATTAAATAGACATCAATGTCATCTGTACCATCTGTGAGAATAGATATAGGAGAGGATCCTAAGGCACACGAAGAAGACCATGTTCATACAATTTATAATGAGATAGCGTCTCATTTTTCACAAACTCGTTATAAACCATGGCCTATAGTGCAAAAGTTTCTTGAGACAAGGGAAGACTACTCAATTGGTATTGACGTCGGGTGCGGGAATGGGAAGTATTTGGGTGTCAATAAAAAACTTTTCATGATTGGTACCGATAGGTCGGATGGATTAATTACTTGTGCTAGAGAGGTGAACAAAGATTACAATGTTGGTGTGAGTGACGGACTAAATTTGGCACATCCTAATGATAGGTTTGATTTCGCAATTTCTATTGCTGTTATCCATCATTTCTCCACGGAAGGAAGAAGAATTGAAGCCATTAGTCATATTCTCTCTAAATTGAAAAAAGGAGGTGAGTTCTTGATTTATTGTTGGGCGTTGGAACAGGAGAAATCAAGAAGAGGTTACAAAGAAGGAGATGATCAAGATATATTGATACCATGGGTACTTCAACAAAAGCAAGAAAAGAAGCCAAAACAGCCCAGAAATAGAAGACATAAAAAGGACTCGAACCTTGCAGATACTTCTAAAAGTTCTGAAGCAATTAATGAAGAAATCTCTGAAGCAAACTGCCATAGCAGTGAAGTTTCTCAAGAGAAATCTTCTGAACAAGATGCGTCTCCAGAACAAATTACTAGATATAGATATTATCATCTATATAAGAAGGGTGAACTTGTTGAAAATGCCCTTAGCACAAAGATGTGCACAATTGTAGATGAAGGGTATGAAAAAGATAATTGGTGGGTGATAGTTAGAAAGATATAAACAAACATGTTGTTAAATCAGTACTCAGAATACTTACAAGAGTTCTTACACGGTTAAGTTGCATTCAACCTGATAGCAATGTTTTCTCAAAGAAGACCTATTTCCAGTCGGTTATTCAATGAACAATTAGTCGCTTATGTGAATGTGTTTGAATGTAGAACTTGCTAGTAAATCTATAGAATTTGAGATGTCACGTTTTTGCGACTTTCGACAAGGCCCAAGATTTCAAAGATCTGCGCAGGATTATCTTGACCCCATATTAGGCAATCGCTAAATTGTCACTATAAACCGAAAGAACTTTACTTCAAAATATAGGATATAGTTCCTACCCCTGCACTACGAAAGATATTTGTCAGGTTACGGTTATTGAATTTCGTCTTCTTCAGATTTCCATTTCAAGCTTATAAACTGCACCACTCTTGTCAATTTAAGATTTTATTTGCTTATTACACCTTGAAGTCGCCTATATTAATTGTCGATCACATCATCATATTCATTGCATTGTAATTATTTCATTGATCATTATGCTATCCCCCCAAGATAAAAAGGACAAACTCATTCGAGCCACTGATATCGATGCCTTGTCATGTCGCTTCTCTGCCAATAAACAATCGTACCTCAATGATCCATATATAGATAGTTTGCTATCATCTTATCAATCACATTTACAATACTGTTCTGGATATACAAATTTGTCAGCAGGAAGAACATTGCGATCAGCTTTGGGAGAAAGAAAATTACCTTTAATTAATAGAGGAACATACTTTAGAACCAAACTGATCGACCTATTGGTAGAAGAGTTTGTATCTGAATTTAAAAAGTGTCAAATTATTTCCCTCGGTGGTGGCTCCGACACCAGAGGTATCAAGCTCATAGAGAAGGAAAAAGAAGTGACTTATCATGAGATTGATTTTCCAGAATCTGCTAAAATTAAGAAGTTGGCAATCCTAAACGACCCAAAGTTGTTCAAATTGGTTTGTGAGACGAATTTTCAATCCGATATTGAACCTTCAGAATCTGGCCTTTCACTTATTTCTGAGTCTCTGTCCACGGAAATAGAGTCAAAGGAGCAATTCTCGAAAATCAATCCCGATTTTCATTCAGAAAGATACCATTTGCATGGATACGATTTACGAAAATTAACTGACAAGGATGATCTCACAAATTTTCAACACTTACTAAAATGGGTCGATAGCTCTATCCCTACATTAGTCTTGAGTGAATGTGTGCTATGCTATTTGTCGCCAAATGAAAATGAAAATATTATCAAGTTTTGGAAGATGTGGAACACGTCATTAATATCATTTTTGGTGTACGAGCCAATGTCGTTGAATGATGCGTTTGGTTCTACTATGACAAAAAATCTCTCGTACAGGGGATTAGATTTACAAACATTCGATGAATTTCCCAGTTTAAACGCTCGATTTGAATTCTTAACCAGTAAATGTGGATTAATTAATACTAAGCTCACAGATATGAGTGATGTTGGTGGATATAATAACAAGGGGGGTTTACTTCACAAGCCATGGATCGATACCAAAGAATTACAGCGTATTAATAGACTTGAAATGATCGATGAAGTGGAGGAGATAAGACTTTTATTGGAACATTATTGTCTTTCGTATGGGGAGTCATCTGTAGACAAAGAAATTACATTTAAAGGAATTGATAAATGGAGATGGTTGCTTACTTGAATTTCAGTTGTTACCGATTCAACTTCGTTGGTATCTTCTTGTGAACAAACACCTCAAAACTGTTCAAGTCTGAGGCCCTATTTAACATATTTAATGTTTTAATGAATAGATATCTCGCGTGTTAGATCTTTAGCTAGTATATTCAGCTCGTTAACGCCGTGATGTAGCGTATCTTAGAGGATGTTGATAAAAAAAATTGCCTTCAGCCAGAGTCGAACTGACGATCTCCTCATTACTAGTGAGGTGCCTTACCAACTTGGCCATAAAGGCTTTTTCCGAAGGAAGAAAATTTAAACTACATTGTATGCAAACTTTCTCATTGCCATCTTTGTTTTTTTTATTATTGAGATATATTTATTCGAAAGCATATATTCTCGAACCGACGATCGTTCACTTTCCAAGGACACAAATCGATTATACCATTCTAAGGAAGTGTATGTGTATTAATATTATAAAATTAAACTGATCCTCCAAATCCTACTGGAGGTGGGGAGTCCTGAGGCAACAAACATAGGAATTTGTAGATTTTACCCATAGATTTTTCATCTTTATCCGTTAACCTCTTATAAGCGTTGTAGATTTTCTCCTGTGTAATGTAATCGCTTTCATTTTGCTTGATTAGCTGCTCAGCTCTGTAGCCAATGCCTAAGTTATGTAACCAGTCTCCCTGGTCAATTGGACCGAAAGTTGTTGAGAATTTTTCGGTCAAGTTTACGATGCTATCAAAATCAACATCAATTGATAAGTCGACTTCTCCAGGTTTAATGAATGGGGACACAAACTTATGCTTGTAAATACCTCTCAATGAATTTTCAGGGATTTGGTTCACAAGTCCATAATCAATTATTAGCACAGCACCCAAGTTTTTCTCGTTATTTATGAGTTGAACCATTTTCATAGTGTACAATTCTGCTTCAGTACATACTTCAACCCTAGACCCTACAGGGAGGTCTTTGAATCTTTTACTGAGAGAAGGAAGGATGGAAGAAGGCGTCTCTTTTGGAGATAAGGTCAAATGAAATTGAGTGTCAAATAATTCAGGGTCTATGTTGGTGTGAGCTTCTTTAGTTTCTCTCACGGACGTTGCTTCGGGTAGTTTTGGTTGTGTATTCACGACACTGTCAGTATGCTCTACCACTAACTCTCTCCAGCCATGTTCTGTTCTCTCAAAACTCTTGATGGGTAAAGCATCAAAGAATTCATGAGCTAAGGTGTAATTAGCTACACTTTCGTCACTCGTGATATCTTTCTCGGTATCAAGCCATTTTATACTATTATTCCATTGGGTAGTTGAGACATTAAATCCTTCAGAAGTAGTTTCGTATCGTTTGCTTTCTCCACATAATAATTTCCACTGTTCTTGTCTTAATACTGGAGAAGCTTCAATGAGGTTGATTTCTATATTGACATCCTTTGCAAATTTATTGAACGTTTTCAAAACATCGTGCATCAAAGTTCCTCTTCCGGGGCCAAATTCGATGATTCTGATTCTTTGAGGACAGTTTTGAGCTTTCCAAACAGTAAAGAGCCAAATTCCGATCATCTCGCCAAATACTGAGGATATCTCTGGCGAAGTAATAAAATCTCCATTGATAATATCCAAAGGATCACGTGTAGTGTAGTATCCAAATTCTGGATGTGTAAGACATTGTCTCATATATGCCGAAAGTGAAATGGGTCCTGTAGTTTTGATGGTCTGTACGAACAAATCTGTTAAGTTGGTAATCTTACTGACTTCACCATCACGCTGCGGGAACTGGGGCATCTTTCCAACATTCTCTCTAATATTCTTGTCCCCCATAATATCACCCTCAAGTTTCCCAATCTGTTCTTTTATAACTTTGGCCGCCTCATGATACTCTTGTTTGGTGAACTGACCATAGTAAAGTCCATTCTCATCAACTGGAGGCGGTGATTTGTTGGCAACCCTGGATGTACATGAAAAGTACTGGCTCAGATATCCATTGGATCTAGGTAGTACTAGCGGTATATAGCGTCTATGTAAAGTTCTGATCATCCTGACGTGAAAGGATAGCGAGACTCCATCAATCGTTAAGTAAGATCGAAATAAAACAAATAAGTCGTGTGAGACGCTCAAATTGTTGGAGTTTACAATAGATTCATAAAGAGATAAGTAATAGAACTCGGCCTATTGAGAAATGTACTGTTTACTAGTATTAAGACAGAATTTTCCGATTTGATAATCTTGACAAGCATCCAAGAACAGAATGTCAAGTTGAGGTATTTCCAGGACCCTCAAATGGACGTATGCTTTTTGCAACCATCGATATATTGCTTGAAACTAACAAAATAGTGAAGCAGAAGTGTATGTATATTGTTATAGTTGAATTTATAAGAAAGAAAATACAGTTTTCTTTGGATGTTTAAATATTGAATAGAAATTGCTGAGCAAATATTGTTGAAAATTGGAGTAAAATCTACGTATTTTTGAATGAAACCTAATTTCAAACCAAATAAAAATAGTAATGGTTCTTGTTAAGTATATAAAGTTAATAAAGGCGAAAGTTGTTAACAGAAAGAACTATATATCGTGAATTCAAACAAGTTAAGTAAATATTAATATGAAGGAATAAAGAAAACACTGTTAATATTAGTTCCTTTAATTTGACTATAATCTAAATAGTTACATTTATCATGTTTGAAATAATTTAGTAACAATCTGATTAAGTAACTAGACTGTACCTAAATTGAAAAGTCTTGATAATTCAACGTGAGTTTTAGAGACTGAATATTCTCCTGGACTTAGAAATTTGTTAAATCATTGGGAGCTATAAATACTAAGTCTAATCTGAATTTCAGGAATATTCGCTACTTCGGTAGATTATTGTGCCCTCTCCGCCAAACCATCACAACCTTTCAAACCAATAATCGTATAATACTATACTCGAAAAGAGAAAAAATTGGCAGTAGAAGATATAAACAAAAGTAACTGTATCACCAAATTCATTGGAGGTTCCGTTGGCACACTTTTAGTATAATATATACTGACCATAGTAAGTTAACGAACACTTATTATGGTAATATATACTAGACAAAAATGTACTTTAAGTGCAAAAGAACCATAGAATGAACTGCTGAGAGCAGTGGATAGAGGAAAGAAACAAAGTCAAGATAAATAAATCAAGACTAAATCACGAGTTACGATACAACTCATCACAAGTAAATGAAGTCAACTGAATCAGAGTCAAATACTTTACGAACGAATCAGACCCATCACCCAATTCGACTACATTTATCCTTATTCACTGTCATCGCTAGGATAATAGACCATTGAATCCATATTGATTTGTTCGTTGCTTGGGTCCTTTTGAGCAATAGTTTCTGAGTCAACATACTTGTTACTCTTGATAGAAAAGCTCTTCATCAACTTAAATCCTAATTTGGTATAGAATTTACGATTGACAGGATTTGAACTTTCCAAGTAAACGTATGACTTTGGCGAGGAAACCATAATGTAATTATCAATCACATGATTGATCAAAATCTTACCCAAACCTTTACCTCTCATTGAAGGTAACGTTGCAATATCAGATAAGTACCAGATGTCAAAGTCACTGCGAGGCTGTTCCCTTTTGATTAACTTTTTAACCAAAACCTCATTACGAACTTTTGTTAAAAACGGCAACTTATCCTTTAATATCTTTGATCGACAGTTACCCAAGATTGTCTTAACGTTGAACTTAAGGTAAGATGGATGAATATTGTCCTTAAATTTCAATGAATCAGGAGCAAAGTACTCATCGTTATTGAGATCATCATCCGAATCAGAACTTGTACTGGAATAACCTGTATCAATATTATTTCCATAAATTTGATTCCAAAGAGAAACTCCAAGAAATGGAAACTTATGGGTCTTAATTCCCATATCTTCCAATATCGCTTCCGAGGCATTATCCTTGATTACAAACACCTTACCATTCAAGTTCAAACATTCGTAGACACTGTATTCAAAATACGCTAACATCAAATCCAACTTTTTCTTCTTGTAAATAGATTTTGTAGTGTTTGTTTTCTTGATATGGGAAGTATTAAGGATATAATTCATAAATGGATCCTCTTCGAAGGCCAAGACTAAAGTTTTTGCAACTCTTCTGTAATCTTTAATAGTTGCCATTTCAATGGAAATATTCAAAGAGTTTGGAATAGAGAATGAAGCAGCATCAGAAGTAGCACTTGATGATCGTGTCTTTGGCGGAGTAGTGACAACAGATCTTGAAACAGGAGAAGCAATAACAGTTCTTGATGTCATGTAACTAACAATTCCAACAGACCTTGAAAGTGGAGCAGTTGTAGTAGTAGTAGGAGTGCTACTACCAGGGATTGATCTAGGGATCATGGAAGTATATCCATATGCAGCAGTAGCGTTTGTAGAGTTACTAAAAGAAGCAACTGCAGACGCTGACGCGTCAGTAGTTAAAGTATTAAAAAGCGACAGTCTCAGGGAGTCCATAACGGGATCTAGATCACCCGAAATAACTAAATTATCAGATAAATTCAAACCTAATGAAGATGAGGACGATGATATCGATGATCGTGGGGTTGTTGATCTAATTGCTGACAAATCAAGAGTATGTCCATCATCAACGTTTGAATTTAAAAGAACCCCCCGAGACTTAGGCAGTCGTGGTTTACGTTTGGAGGAGGATTCATGGAAATCTTCTGAAATGGGGGCAAACATTACTATTCATCTGTATGGGACTGATAATAATGGAGTAAAGTAAAATTTTGTTTTGCGAGAAAGCTTGTTGTAGTGTTAAAAGAATATTTGTGAGGGTGGGAATATGGG